>ERZ651770.637-NODE-637-length-16462-cov-3.941166_pt1 | contig 16462 bp, 19 predicted proteins | sample MGYA00514756_ERZ651770 | MGnify/ENA metagenome assembly ERZ651770
TTATATAAATAAGTCTATATAACAAGGAAACATCATGGCAAAACCTACAACAAGAGCTACATTACAAGATTACTGCTTAAGGAATTTAGGTGCACCTGTAATTGAAATCAATGTAGATGAAGATCAACTTGAAGATCGTACAGATGAAGCATTACAATTCTACCAAGAGTATCACTCTGATGGTGTAATTCGTGAATATTTAAAACATGAGCTAACTGCAACAGATATAACAAATAATTATATTACTGTGGCTGATAGTGTGACTAATGTTGTACGTATGTTAAAGATTACCGGCACTACTGGTAGTTCATTATTTGATATGGGTTACCATATGAGACTTAATGATATCTTCATGTTACAAGGTTTAGGAGCTCAAACTCAAGAATATATACAATCACAACAGAAATTATCTTTGATTGACCATAGATTAAATAGTGAAGAGCATATCAGATTTAGTAGACATATGAATAGAGTTCATATGGATGAAGGTTATGGAGATTTAGGAGCTGGTGATTTTATAGTTCTTGAAGTAATGTCTATTATAGATCCAGGAACATATGCCGATGTTTTTAATGATTTGTATTTAAAGAAATATCTTACTGCATTGATTAAACGTCAATGGGGAGCAAACTTAATGAAGTTCCAAGACTTCCAGCTTCCAGGTGGTATAACATTGAATGGACGTCAGATATACGAAGACGCCATTGAGGAGATTCAAGGTTTAGAAGAAGAATGCAGGTTGATTTGGGCTATGCCAGACAACTTTTTAATGGGATAAAGAATGGCTACATCAGTATATTTTTCAGGAGCGGTAAGATCTGAACAAGACCTATACGAGGATCTTGTTACAGAGAGCATCAAAGTATTTGGACAAGACGTGGTATATCTGCCACGCGAATCATTAGGTGAAGACGCCCTCTTAAATGAAGAGTGGAGTCAATTCACGCAAGCCTATCCAGTAGAAATGTATTTAGAAAATGTTGAAGGATTCGAAGGTGATGGTAATCTATTAGGTAAATTTGGTTTAGAGATTCGTGATCAGGCAAACCTTGTAGTAACAAAACGTAGATGGGATCAAGCTGTTGGTCAAAATATTGTTGATGGTCAAGCATCTCCTAATGAAGGTGATCTCATATATTTCACAATGACACAAAGATTATTTGAGATTAAATATGTAGAGCCTAAATCTCCTTTCTATCAATTAGCAGATCTTCCAAGTTATACACTAACCGCAGAGTTATTTGAATATAATGATCAGCATTTTGATACTGGTTATGATGAGATTGATGCTATCGAATGGGATAATGCTACAGCATACAGTTATATTGTTACTGCTAATACTGCAAACTTTGAGCTTGGTGAATTAGTAACGCAATGGACTGGATCAAATGATTCATCTGGTAACCCGATTAATATTGAAGGTTATGTTGCTGGTTGGGAAGGTACTGAAGCTAGAATAACAATCATATCTCCACATCAAAGCACAAATGGTGATGGTACATTTATGACATTCTCAGTTCAGTCCGCCACTACGAAGAAACTTATAGGTAAAAATTCTGGTACACAAACATATATTACAATTGACCAGAGTGGTACTACGAAGACATTCTATAACCAAGATCCATTTGCTGACAATGATGAATTCGAAGTTGCTGGTGATGATGTTATAGACTTTACAGAATCTAATCCGTTTGGAGATCCATAATGTTTGAGAATCATTTCTATAATGAAAGTACAAGACGTATGGTATCTGTCTTTGGATCTATATTTAACGATATGGAAGTCGTTAAGAAAGATTCGGCTGGTAAAGTACTACAAAAAATTAAAGTTCCTTTAGGTTATGCACCAAGATCAAAAGTTCTTGCACGTCTAGGTGAACAAACAAGTGATCCTAAGATAGCACTAAAGCTACCTAGATTATCATTTGAAATATCATCTATGGAATATGATGCCAATGCACGTGTATCTAAACATAAGAATTATACAAAGGTAATAACAGGGGACACATTACAATTAAACAAGTTGGGTGCGCCCGCTGTTTATAAAGTTGGATTTGAATTAAATCTTTTGGCTTCAACACAAGATGAAGCTCTGCAGTTATTAGAGCAGATACTTCCAATGTTTCAGCCAGAGTATACAGTAACAATAAAAGATATTCCAAGTATGAATATCACAACCGACACTCCGATAGTTTTAGAGAGTGTTGATATGAATGATGATTATGAGGGTGATTTAGTTACGAGGAGAGCCATAATATATACTTTGTCTTTCTCAACTCGTATTCGTTATTATAGAGGTATCGGTAAGAGCAAACAAATTCTCCAGACAGAAGTTGATTATTCAGAGAATGTTGATCCTACTACTCATAAATTTGAGACACAAAAGATAGTAGGTACAACAACATCTGACGGTGCTGGTGGTTTTAAAGAACCATACACTGAGACGATTAACTTTTTTGACACTGACGTATAAGGGAGAATGTAATGGGATATAGATTTAATGCAAAATTAGTAAAGGTTGTTGATGGAGATACCATTGATGCAGATATAGAATTAGGTTTTTCAGTATTCATGCGGGATCGTATCCGTTTAATGGGTATAGATACACCTGAGAGTAGAACAAGAAATTTGGCAGAGAAGTCATGGGGACTTGCTGCTAAACACAGATTGATAGAACTATTGGCAGAAGCTAATGGTGAATTTACACTAGTAACCGAAGATATGGAGAAAGGTAAATTTGGAAGAGTACTTGGTACGATTGAGGTTAATGGCAAAGATGCTAACCAAAGTCTTATCGAAGAGAACTTAGCTATACCATATGAAGGTGGCAATAAAGATGAAAGCCGTACAAAATATGGTGTACAAGAATTATGGAATACATATTATGAAAACCCACAGGAACATGACGATGACCATGAACATGGAGACGAAAACCCAGAAGCTCACATCGACTTCCACGAAAAGTAAAATTGATTCGGACTTCGAAAGAGTCCGAAGAGATTTATTTGATTTATCCACGCAAGGTGAAGAAGCGATAGAGCTCATGATGGAGCTTGCGCGTGAGTCAGAGCACCCGAGAGCATTTGAAGTTCTTGGACAATTAATTAAACAAAACGCTGAGATAGGTGAAAAAGTTTTAAAGCTTCATAAGAGTAAGAAGGAACAAGATAAAACTGATGAACCTACAGCACTTGCTCAGCAAGCAGCAACGAATAACAATGTGTTTATAGGCTCAACAGCTGAACTACAAAAAATGTTACGTGATGAAAAGGTAATAGAAACAGAACCGGACTTATTTGAGAAATGAGAGAAACAAACTATTTAGGCAATCCGAATGTTCGGGGTGCCGATGTAGAACATCCTTGGACTAAAGAGGAATTAAAAGAATACAAGAAGTGTTTAGATGATCCTAAATATTTTGCTAAAAAGTATTGTAAAGTAATCCACCTCGACAAAGGTTTAATACCCTTTGACCTATACCCATATCAAGAGAAAATGTTTGACTCATTTACTGAGCATCGATTTAATATTGTTTTGGCATGTCGTCAGAGTGGTAAATCCATTGCTGTGGTCGCGTATCTTCTATGGTATGCTATATTCAAAGGGGAACAAGTTGTAGGTGTACTAGCAAATAAGAATGCTATTGCAAGAGAAATGTTAGCACGTATTACACTGATGCTAGAGAATCTACCATTCTTTTTACAACCAGGATGTACTGCACTCAATAAAGGATCTATTGGATTCTCTAATAATAGCAGAATCATTGCTGCAGCCACATCATCAAGCTCTATTCGTGGTATGTCACTTAACCTTGTATACCTCGATGAGTTTGCATTTGTAGATAACGCTGCAGAATTTTATACATCAACATATCCAGTTATCTCATCTGGTAAAACATCTAAGATTATTATCACATCTACAGCCAATGGTATTGGTAATATGTATCATAAACTATATGAAGGTGCTGTACAAGGAACAAATGAATTTACACCAACTCGTGTAGACTGGTGGGATGTACCTGGAAGAGATGAAGCATGGAAACAAATGACTGTTGAGAATACATCTGAACTCCAGTTTGACCAAGAATTCGGTAATAGTTTTCACGGCACAGGAAACACATTAATATCTGCTGATGTCTTATTAGCTTTAAGATCTACAGAACCACAGGAATACTATAACAATGTAAAGATCTTTGACCAACCAGAAGAAGGGCACAATTATCTTATGTTTGTCGATGTATCTCGTGGAAGAGGTCAAGATTATTCCACGTTTACAGTGGTTGATGTGTCATGTAACCCCTTTGTACAAGTATGTACATACCGTGATAATATGATAAGCCCTTTATTATTTCCTGACTTGTTATACAAGTATGCTACACATTATAATGAATGTTATGTAGTAGTTGAATCAAATGATGCAGGACAAGTGGTATGTAATGGTTTATATTATGATTTAGAATATGAGAATGTATTTGTAGAGAGTATGATTAAGGCGAATGCTATTGGTGTTACTATGACAAGTAAAGTTAAAAGGATTGGCTGCTCAAACATAAGAGATATCATGACACAAAAGAAGTTAATCATAAAAGATGAAGAAACAATTCGAGAAATGTCGACATTTGTAGCGAAAGGATCATCTTACCAAGCAGATCATAACTCACATGATGATCTTATGATGAATTTAGTTATGTTTGGTTGGTTTACATCCACACCATTCTTTGCAGAATCTACCGATGTAAACATGAAACATATGTTATATGAGCAAAAAGTAAAGCAAATGGAAGATGAAGTAATACCGGTTGGGCATATGCCACAACAAGAAGATAGTAATCATCCATTCGGTGTAGGATGGGAAACCTATAAATTTTAGTTGTTATAAATAAGTATATTGAGAAAACTACGTATTATGAATAATCTTATTAATAACATGACAAGGGAAAAAATATGGCAAATCTAGTCTCACCTGGAGTACAGGTAAAAGAAATCGATTTGACTAATGTCGTACCGTCTACATCATCTACAATCGGAGCCATGGCTGGAGCATTCAGTTGGGGACCGTGCGAACAGATACATACTGTAAGTAGTGAAACGGAATTAGTTGAAAAGTTTGGGAAGCCTGGTTCGTACACTTGGGAAAGTGTTTTAACAGCAGCCCAATTTTTAAGTTATGGCAGCGCGCTAAAAGTTGTCAGAGTCGTAAAATCAACAGCACGTAACGCAACAGCGTCAGGTACTGGAATATTAGCAAAAAACGATGATCATTTTAGTACATTATCACCCGCAGCTGGAGACTGGGTTATGGCCCGCCATCCTGGTGTTTTAGGTAGTGCACTTAAAGTTCATTTCGCAACACAAGCAGCAAGCTTTAACGGTGATGCTACTTGGAAATCGTGGGTTGAAAGTGCTCCTGGCACATCAGCTGGAGCCGCTGCAGTAGGTGGTTCATTAGATGAAATCCACGTGGTAGTAACAGATGAAACTGGTGAAATATCCGGCACAGCTGGTACGGTTTTAGAAACTTTTGGTTTCTTAAGTCAAGCTAGTGATGTTAAATCATCTGATGGTACATCTTTGTACTATAAAGATCACATCAACACAAAATCAAAATGGATCCGTATCGGAAACCATCCAGCAGCTTTATCTGACGCTGGTGAATCTGCAGTAGCAAACGCTTTTACAGTAGTTGCAGTTGCAAGTGCTTCACTAGGTGGTGGTATTGACGGTAATGTATGTACGGTAGGTGAAACTACTGCAATGTATAACCTTTTTGCAGATGCAGAAACAGTTGATGTAAACTTAGTGTTCCAAGCAAATTCTGGCTTTAGTGCAACAGATACAAGAACATTAAGTAATTTCTTAGTTGCTTTAGCAGCAGCAAGAAAAGATGCGGTAGCCTTTGTCTCACCTGAGAGAGCGGCAACAGCAAATGCAGCAGCACCGGCTACGGATGTAGCAGCATGGAGAACTGCTTTAACTTCATCGTCTTATGGCTTTGCGGATTCAAGTTCTCTATATGTGTATGACAAGTACAATGATGTTTATCGTTGGATTTGTGCGGCAGGATCAACAGCAGGACTAACAGCTAATGCTGATTTAGTTGCTGATGCATGGTTCTCACCGGCAGGATTTACACGTGGCGCAGTTCGTAACGTTACTAAACTAGCATGGAACCCTAATCAAGCGGATAGAGATGCACTATATAAAACGGGTGTTAACCCTATAGTGACTTTCCCTGGACAAGGTACAGTGTTGTTTGGTGATAAAACTTTACAAGCTAAGCCAAGTGCATTCGATAGAATCAATGTTAGAAGACTATTCATTGTTCTTGAGAAAGCGGTATCTGCAGCATCGAAAGCATCATTATTCGAATTTAATGATGAATTTACGAGAGCTCAATTTAGAAATATGGTTGAGCCTTTCTTAAGAGATGTTCAGGGTCGTAGAGGTATTACAGACTTTAAGGTTGTTTGTGATGGTACTAATAATACTGGTAACATTATTGACACGAACAAGTTTGTAGCAGACATTTATGTCAAACCTGCAAGATCTATTAACTATATCACCTTAAACTTTATCGCCACTAGAACTGGTGTAGAGTTTAGTGAAATCGCAGGAGGTAATTAAAGATGGCAATATTAGGCGTAGATGATATGAAAGCCAAACTAGTTGGCGGTGGTGCTAGACCTAATTTATTCAAAGTAACAATGGCTTTTCCAAGTTATGTTACCGCGAATGTTGAGTTGGCATCTTACATGTGTAAAGCGACTTCAATGCCGGCAAGCACAATTGCACCAATTGCAGTTCCTTTTAGAGGACGTCAATTGCAAATTGCTGGCGACAGAACGTTTGACCCATGGTCGGTTACTATAATTAACGATACGGACTTTAATGTACGTAATTCTTTTGAACAGTGGATGAACGGTATTAACCAACATAAACAGAACACAGGTTTAACACAACCTAGTTCTTATATGGCGGATATGATCGTTGAGCAACTGGATAAAAATGGTACAACTAAGAAAACTTATAACATTCGTGGATGTTTCCCTACTAACTTAGGAGCTATTGAACTAAGTTATGAAACGGGTGATACTATTGAAGAGTTTGAAGTTGAATTACAAGTTCAGTATTGGGAATCTGATAAGACAACGTAAATCATCGATATAACATAAGGAGTGCCTTCGGGCACTCTTTTCTAAGTGTTATAAATAATATTTAGGAAAGAGTGAATAAAGGAATATTAAATGGCAGACAACAGTAGATCACTATTCGGTTTTCAGTTTAAAAGAAAAGCGATAGAAGACAACAAAAAACCAGTATCGTTTACACCAGATAACGAGGATGGTGCGTACGAGATATCACCGACCGGTGGTTATTTTGGCCAATACATGGATCTTAATGGAGATAAATTCCAAAATGATAAAGATCTAATCATGAAATACCGTTCGGTAGCAAATTATCCTGAAGTGGATATGGCTATTGAAGATATATGTAATGAAGCAATTACAGATGAGAATGGTATTATAGCTAAACTAAACCTTGATAATTTAGACCAAGCAGATAAAGTTAAAGAACTTATTCAAGATGAATTTAATAGGATTCTTAATTTAACTAACTTCTCTGCAAATGCATACGATACATTTAGACGTTGGTATATAGATGGACGTTTATTCTTCCATTGTATTATTAACGAGTCTAAACCTGATGCTGGTATAATTGAGATGAGACAAATTGATCCTACAAAGATTCGTAAGATCAAAGAGACTGAGAAGGTAAAAGATCCAAAGACTGGTGCTGATCTTGTAAAAGAGGTTGGTGAATATTACCTTTATCAAGATGATGTAATGACAAACAATGGTGAAGGATTACGTATTAATACTGATTCTATTATTCAAGTTAACTCAGGTCTACTCAACGAAGAACGCAATAAGGTTATTGGCTACTTAAATAAAGCCCTTAAACCTATTAACCAATTAAGTATGATGGAAGATTCCCTTGTCATCTATCGTATATCAAGAGCACCTGAACGTAGAATATTCTATATTGATGTAGGTAATCTACCTAAAGGTAAAGCTGAAGAGTATTTGAATTCTACTATGAACAAATACCGTAACAAAGTTGTATATGATCCTACCACAGGAAATATTAAAGATGAGAAGATTCATCGTAATATTATGGAAGATTTCTGGTTACCACGTAGAGAAGGTGGTCGTGGTACTGAGATTGATACACTTCCAGGTGGTTCTAATCTTGGTGAGATTGAAGATATTCAATACTTCCAAAACAAATTATATAGGGCATTAAATATCCCTATGAGCAGACTAACAGAAGCTGATGCGTTTTCAGTTGGTCGCTCATCCGAAATTACTCGTGACGAACTTAAATTTCAAAAGTTTATAGATCGTTGCCGTAATAAATTCTCAACACTTTTTTATGAAGCACTGAAGAGGCAGTTAATCTTGAAGAAGATTATTGTGCCAAGTGACTGGGTAAATATCCGCGAAGAGATTGTTGTTGAGTATTCCAGAGACAATTACTATGCTGAACTTAAAGATGCAGAAATCCTTAAGGAACGTATAGAAACGTTACAAATGATGGATGAATATATTGGTTCGTTCTGGTCTAAAGACTGGGTACGCAGAAATATTCTGAAGTTGGATGATGAGATGATTAAGCAAATTGCTAAAGATAATAAAGATGATCCAGTGGATGCTGACTTTATTAATCCAGATTTGAGTAATTCAGCAATATAAACATATTGTAATACATAAAGTTTACTGGAAATAAACATTTTTATAAATACTATACAGAGAGATTATGACAACAAGAGAATTAATTGACAATATAAAGACGGGTGATGCACAACAAAGCAACAATACTTTTAATAGTATTATGCAAGATAAGATAATAAGTGCATTGGATAATCATAAACAAGAAGTTGCTTCGAAAATGTATGGAGCATCTAATGACGCTCCAGCGGTAGAAGAACCTGCTGTGGAGACAGAGACAGGGGAAGTTGAAGCGAATGCTGACGTTTAAGGAATCATTTAATGAAGTAATCGAAGCTAAATTGAAGCTCCCGAAGGGTGAAAAGGTAGCCAAGGAATTAACCAAACTTGGAAAAAAGAAAAATGTGACCGCTGTTATCACAAGCAAGTTTAACTTATATATTGATGGTGTCAAGCTTGATAAGTATAAAGATTTAGCTAGTGCTGAAAAAGCAGTTAAAGAATTCATCAAATTAATGGGAGCGTAAATGAAGTTAATCACAGAATATACTCAGCACCAACTTGGCTATTCAATAGAGGAAGCTAAGAATGGTAAGAAGAGTACCTTTTTAGAAGGTGTTTTTATGCAAGCTGAGAACAAAAATAAGAATGGACGTATATACACACGTGAAGTTCTTACAAAAGCCGTTGATAGATTTGTCAACGAGCAAGTTATTACAGGTCGTGCAGTTGGTGAATTGAATCACCCTGAGGGCCCTTCCATTAATTTGGATAAAGTTTCTCACAGAATTACTGAGCTAAGATGGGATGGTAATAATGTGATGGGAAAAGCACTTATTTTGGATACCCCTATGGGTAAGATTGTAAAAGGTCTTGTTGAAGGTGGCGTGCAACTTGGAGTGTCTAGTCGTGGTATGGGAAGCCTTTCTATGAAAGATGGTGTTAACTATGTAGCAGATGATTTTATGCTGAACACAGTTGATATTGTCCAGGATCCTTCTGCCCCTAATGCATATGTAAATGGCATTATGGAAGGAGTTTCTTTTGAGCAGGATAGACCTGGTCATTTCGTTAAGGTAATTGAAGAAGGTGAGACAGAAGTGAAAGAATCTAAAGTGACGTTCTCGGAAGAGCAACAATCGGCAGGTTTTGAGCATTTCCTCTCTAAACTATAATCTCTATAGGAGAAAACATAATGTCTGAAGTTAAAGACGAAATTGTTGAAGATGTAGCAGAGGTTATCGTAGAGGATACGGAAGTAGAAGCAACGGTGGAAACACCAGAAGCACCTCTTACGGAAGCTCGTACAGTATCAGCAATACAAGCCTCAATGACAGGAATGTCTAAAGAGGGCCTTGACGCGATCTTCGAAGCAGCGAAAAAAGCAGAAGCGAAAGCTAAAGTGGAAGACGATGAAGAAGAAGAGGACGATGAAGGTGATGAAGATGAAGGCGATGTTGAAGAAGGTAAAGCTAAGAAAGAACAAGTAGACGGAGAGGGTGACCTTGAAGGTAAATCAAAAGCTAAGAAAAAGAAAGTCAAAGCTGATGATGGTTCTGAAGGCGATACAGTAGAGTCTAAAAAGAAATTTAAAGAAGATGTTGAAGCGTTAATTAAAGACGAAGATACATTATCTGAAGGTTTCAAAGCGAAAGCTGAGACTATCTTTGAAGCAGCACTGCAATCAAAAATCATTTCTGAAACAGCAAAATTAGAAGAGAGATATGCTTCTGATCTAGCTGGTGAAGTTGAAGCTATTAAAGAAGATTTAGTTGACAAGGTTGACGGTTACTTAACATATGTAGTCGAAAACTGGATGAAGGATAACGAAGTTGCGATTGAGCATTCTTTGAAGTCTGAAATCACTGAGTCATTTATTGATTCACTAGGTCAGTTATTTAGTGAGCACCACATCAATGTGCCTTCGGATAAAGGAGACATCTTAGATGCTCTATCTGAAGAAGCAAAAGATGCTAAAGCTCAGTTAAATGACGCAACTGCAAATGCTATGGAACTTGCTGAGCAAGTTAAAACTTACCAACGTAAGGAAATCGTAGCAGAAGCATGTGAAGGCTTAGCGGCAACTGAAGCGGCAAAAGTAAAAGAATTAGCAGAGGCTGTTGAAGCTGATGATAACGAATCTTTTGCATCTAAAGTAGCTACAATTAAGGAATCTTACCTTAAGAAAGATACCGCGGTAGAAGCAACTCCGGAAGTTGATGCTATTACTGAGGATACACAAGAACAAGATGTTTCGGATTCAATGAAGAAGTATCTAAGCGCAATACAGCGCACAACGTCCATCTAATAGGAGAATTTTAAATGGAAATTAATAGACAAGTATTACAGGAAAAATGGGCTCCTGTACTTGAGTCTCAAGAAGCTGGCAAGATTACTGATGCACACAAGCGTCAAGTAACTGCTGTCGTTCTAGAGAACCAAGAAAAAGCATTATCAGAAGAACGTTCTTTAACGGAAACTGCTGCTAACGCTACTGGCTCAAACATTGATAATTGGGATCCTGTCCTAATTAGCTTAGTAAGACGTGCGACTCCTGCAATGTTAGCATTTGATCTAGTTGGTGTTCAACCAATGACTGGACCAACTGGCCTAATCTTTGCAATGAAGTCTAAGTACAGCACTCAAGGTGGTACTGAAGCATTGTTCAACGAAGCTGACACTGGATTCTCTGGTGCTGCTTCTGGCGATACTGGTACTGCGGACGCTGGTAACAACGATCCGTTTTCTGGTGACGATCCTACTTCAGGTGGTTCAGTAGGTACTGACGCTGATACTGTTGCTGAGTATATGCCTGGTTCAGGTAATGCTACGGCTACTGCTGAAGCACAAGGTACTACAGGTTCACCTGCTATTCCTCAAATGGCGTTCTCAATCGATAAGACTACTGTGACTGCAAAGTCTCGTGCTCTTAAAGCTGAGTACACAACTGAGTTAGCGCAAGACCTTAAAGCAATTCATGGTCTTTCTGCTGAAACAGAACTTGCGAACATTCTTTCAACTGAAATTTTAGCTGAAATGAATCGTGAAATTATCCGCCTTGTAAACATTGGCGCGAAAGTTTCTACTCGTGGTGCTGCTGCTGGTACATTCAATGCTACTAACACTACTGATAACGGTGGTGCTAGATGGTCAGTTGAGCGTTATAAAGCTCTAGTTCAAGCAATTGAGCATGAAGCTAACCAAATTGCTGTTGACACTCGTCGCGGTAAGGGTAACTGGGTACTAGTATCTAACAACGTTGCTGCGGCATTAAATGCTGCTGGCGTTATGGACACTGGTATGGGTGCATTAGGTGCACAGCAAATGGATTCTGACGTAACTGGCGGCTTGCTTGCTGGTACTTTGAATGGTAACATCAAAGTTTACGTTGACCCATATGCTGGTGTAGACTATTTCAACGTTGGTTATAAGGGTACTAACCCATATGACGCTGGAATGTTCTATTGCCCATATGTTCCATTAAGCATGATGAAGACAATTGGTGAGAATGATTTCCAACCAAGAATCGGATTCAAAACTCGTTACGGTATTGCTGACAATCCTTTTGTCACTGCAGGAAATAACAACAACGTATACTACAGAAAACGTAAGGTTACTAACCTATAATTTTCTAAATATACACAGTGAAATCCCCCTTAATTGGGGGATTTTTCTTTATAAATAACATTATGCCAAACTTTTTAAATCCATCGTCGTTTGTTTTAACTCTAGATAGCCAAGCTTATTCTGGAGCAGAATTCACGATTCAAACAATGATCCTTCCTGATGTATCAGTTGAAGGTGCTGCATTAAATTTTAAACAAATTAATGTAGGTAGAGCCGGTGATAAAATTAATTTCGGATCATTTGAAATATCATATCTTATTGACGAAGATCTTTTAAACTATAAAGAGATTTTTGATTGGATGAAATCTAATGTAGAAACAAAACACGCAACAACAACTTCTTCAGATCATTATAGAGACTTAACACTTACTGTTATGAACTCAGCAAATAATGTAACAAAACAAATCAATTTTGTAGATGCTTACCCGACAAGTCTTTCATCTCTTCCATTTGATATCACAACAACTGATGTAGAATATCTTACTGCAGTTGCCGCATTTGATTATTCCTATTACGAATTCGTATAAATAAATAGGGCAACGAAGCTCCCACAATGACAACGAAGTCCTTTTTAATTTTAAAAGGAATACACAATGAAGACATTACTAGAATACGTATGGCTAGATGCCGAAGAGCAATTACGTAGTAAAATAAAAATTGCTGAAGGAGATATACAAGAACTAAGCTTAGTTCCAAAATGGTCATATGACGGTTCGTCTACCGGCCAAGCCACAGGCGATCACTCAGATTGCATACTTACCCCCGTTAAAATCTATCCTAACCCATTCCATTTCAATGGATGGCTTGTTATGTGTGAAACAGAAAAGAGATCTGCAATAAAGTTTGAAGATTCTGATGACTATTGGTTTGGTTTTGAGCAAGAGTACTTTATAATGAATGGTGGTAATAGACCACTTGGATGGCAGGATGGAGAGCCTGGACCACAGGGACCTTATTACTGTGGAGTAGGTGCAAGTAAAGTTGCTGGTCGTAAGGTGGTATCTGATCATATGATTAAATGTATTAATGCAGAGATTAATATTACTGGAACAAATGCTGAAGTTGCCTTAGGTCAATGGGAATATCAAGTGTTTAGTAAAGGTGCAAAGAATGCTGGAGATGATCTTTGGATGAGTAGATATATATTAGAGAGAGTTGCAGAAGAACATGGTTATGATATTAATATCCAACCTAAACCTCGTAAGGGTGATTGGAATGGTAGTGGAATGCATACAAACTTCTCTACAGATGAGATGAGGAATGGTGCAAGGTTAGGTACATTTACAGATATACTCAGTAAGATGCATGACAGACATGCAGAACATATAGCTGTTTATGGTAAACATAATGAAGAGAGATTGACAGGTAAACATGAGACTGCTTCTATTGATCAGTTTACATATGGTGAAGGCAATAGAGGAGCTAGTGTGAGAATACCTCTTGAGACAATTGAGTCTGGTTATACCTCAGGTTACTTAGAAGATAGAAGACCTGCAAGTAATGCTAACCCATATGACATCACAAAAGTTATTATAGATACTGTGTACAAATGAGCAAAACTATGATATAATATAACTATTATAGATATAACTAGATTATTATGAATATTGAACAAGTATTAGAGATGTGGAAGGAAGATTCCATAATAGATGATTTGAAATTAGATGACACTACTGTCAGGATGGCACGCGTACATAGTAAGTACTTAGAGTTAATTACTATATCTAAGATGCGTAGAAAGAAAAAAGATCTTGATTATAAAACATTGTTAAAAGATAAATGGTTATACTATAATGGTAAACTATCTAAAGATCAGATAGATGCATTCAAATGGGAATACGATCCTTTCGGTGGTCTGAATAAACCACTGAAAGGTGACATGAACTATTATTATGATGCAGATCTTGATATCCAAAAAGCTCAAGCAGCACTTGAATATGATAAGGTTCTTATTGAAACATTAGAAGAAATCATGAGTACAATACGATGGAGACATCAGAATATTGGTAACATAATTAAATGGAGATCCTTTGAAGCAGGAGTTTAGCCGCAAGACGCTTGAGTTATTACTCGTACATTATAACAATATGAATAAAGACTTAAAGCCTTGTGCTGAAAAGTCTAAGTTCGAAAAGCTTATAAAAGAGACTGAAGCATTACTCAAATCAAAACCTTTAGATGTAGTCTATCCTGATGGAATGACTGCTATGGAATTTGCCATACACTTAGCACATGGAAGAAATAACACTACAGACTAAAGATGCAGCCTTTCTTTATGTTGATTGTGAAGATAAAGGAATCATACAAGAACTAGCAGAGTATTTTACATTCTTTGTTCCTGGTTATAAATTCATGCCACAATTTAGAAATAAAATGTGGGATGGTAAAGTAAGACTACTCAATCTAAGAGACCAATCTATATATTCTGGTCTATACAAATATATTAAATCATTTGCTGCAGAAAGAAATATAGCAGTAAAAATTTTACCCCATGGTATTAAGTCAGAGGCTAACCTTCCTGGTGCACATCAAGAAGTTGATATGTCTTTTATCGATGAATATATATTACCATTTGCACCAAGAGATTACCAGTTATCTGCGGTACAATATGCACTTGAGAATAAACGAGGATTGTTAGTAAGTCCTACAGCTTCAGGTAAATCTTATATCATATATCTTATGATGAGATACTACTTAGATATGAGCTATGACCATATTGCAGATAAGGTATTATTGATTGTTCCTACTACATCACTTGTTAAACAAATGGTGGGAGACTTTGCAAAATACTCTGAGAATGATCCTAACTTTGATGTAAACGGATGTCATGAGATTATGGCAGGTTTAGATAAAGGTCATAAGACTAAAAAGATCTATGTGTCTACATGGCAGTCTATATACAAAATGCAAAAAGGATATTTCGAACAGTTTGGTATGGTTATTGGTGATGAGGCTCATGGATTTAAAGCAAAGTCATTAACAAGTATCTTAACTAAATGTGTGAATGCAAACTATCGATATGGCTTAACAGGTACATTAGATGGTACACAAACACATAAGCTTGTCCTCGAAGGTTTGTTTGGACCACATAAGAATATCACAACAAGTAAAGAGCTAATCGATCGTGGTGATCTTGCCAATATAAAGATTGATATATTATTGCTTAAACACAAAGAGGAACATTGTAAAGAAGTAAGTAAAATGAAATATCAAGATGAGGTAGACTGGATTGTTACATCATCTAAAAGAAATAACTTTATAAAGAATTTAGCTATAGATCTTAAAGGTAATACATTAGTATTATTTCAGTATGTGGAGAAGCATGGTGAACCGCTGTTTAGATTAATCAATAGTGAAACAGATAAGGATAGAAAAGTATTCTATGTGAGTGGTAAGACACCAGCTGACACACGCGAAGAAATTAGATCAATCACTGAGCAAGAGTCTAATGCTATATTAGTCTGTTCATATGGCACATTCTCTACAGGAATAAATATAGTTAACCTACACAATATTATATTTGCAAGTCCAAGTAAGAGTCAGATACGAGTATTGCAAAGTATTGGTAGGGGATTAAGAAAGAGTACACTTGATACCACGGTATATGACATTGCAGATGACCTACATTGGAAAGCAAATAAGAATTATACCTTAAATCATAGTGGTGAGAGGGTTAAAATATACAGTAAAGAAAGGTTTAAATTTAAGATCCACGAGGTGAAATTATTATAAATACATACATGGAAAAGAACTTCCCAGATCAAATATCAGATTTACCTGTTAAAATGTTTAAGTTAGTTTCAGGTGAATCAATTATAGCATACACTCATGACTTAGATGACGAGTCTAATGGTGCACTTATTGGTATAGAAGAACCGATGAAGGTACAAGTAGAAGATTTAGATTCTCATTATGTTATGACACCATGGCTACCATTCTCTAATCAGAAACTACATGTCTTAGAAGACTTTAATGTTATGGTTACTACAGATGTGACTGATGATGTAAAGGCACATTATATGAAGATTATATTAGATGAGATCCAAACTGATAAAGAGATGGTTGAAGAACAAATGAAGATCATGAAAGGAAATTCCACCACCCATTA
>ERZ651770.647-NODE-647-length-16241-cov-3.931453_pt1 | contig 16241 bp, 12 predicted proteins | sample MGYA00514756_ERZ651770 | MGnify/ENA metagenome assembly ERZ651770
ATAACCAGCGTCAACAATACTTTTTGCGATATTCTCTGATAGTTTATAATATTTATTGTCTGGTTTTGTTCTTGCTGAACCAAAAATAGAAACGCAAGGGCCTATTTTACTCATCTTTTCAAAACCATTAACAAACTCGCCCATAATTTTAAAAATGGCCCAAGAATCGTTTGTTTTTATTTCATTCCAACCCTTGTGGTGTTGTTCTTTTCTCATAATTATTATTTTAAATAATCTTTAATTTCTTTTTTAAATATAATTGCGTCTAGCAATGCGAGCTAATTTAGTTCTTTTTTAAGGAATTTTGCAGTGTAGCTTTTTTTGTGTTTTATAATGGCCTCCGGAGGTCCTTCAACTATTATTTGTCCGCCACCTTTGCCACCTTCGTAACCAATATCAATAATATGGTCAACCGTTTTGATAACATCTAAATTATGTTCAATAATAAGTACTGTATTACCCTTGTCGGCCAACTTATTTAGCACAATCATGAGGACACGAATATCTTCAAAATGCAGTCCTGTAGTTGGTTCGTCTAGAATGTAAAAGGTATTTCCAGTGTCTCGTTTTGAAAGTTCGGTAGCTAATTTTATACGTTGCGCTTCTCCTCCTGAAAGGGTAGTGCTTTGCTGCCCTAGTGTAATATATCCTAGACCAACATCTTTAATGGTTTCTAGTTTTTTGTGAATTTTAGGAATATGCTCAAAGAACTCGACACCTTCATTCATTGTCATATTCAAAACATCACTAATATTTTTACCTTTGTAACGAATTTCCAAAGTTTCACGGTTAAAACGTTTTCCTTGGCAGGTTTCACATTCTACATAAACATCAGGAAGAAAATTCATTTCAATAACACGTAAGCCACCACCTTTGCAAGTTTCACAACGGCCGCCTTTTACATTAAAACTAAATCTACCTGCCTTATAACCACGAATCATGGCTTCAGGTATTTTAGCAAATAAGGCTCTGATTTCACTAAACGTGCCAGTATATGTAGCAGGGTTACTTCGCGGTGTTCTTCCTATTGGAGATTGGTTAATGTCAATAACTTTATCAATGTGCTCTAAACCTTTAATGCTTTTATAAGGCATTGGTCTTTTAACACCATTAAAATAATACGCATTTAAAATAGGGTATAGCGTTTCGTTAATTAGCGTAGATTTTCCACTTCCTGAAACACCTGTAACTCCAATCATTTTTGCTAATGGTAATTTAACGGACACATTTTTTAAATTGTTTCCTGTACAACCTTTAAGTTCTAAAAACTTTCCGTTTCCTTTTCTGCGTTTTGTCGGAACTTCAATTGTTTTAGTGCCGTTTAAGTAATCTGCGGTAAGTGTGTTGTGTGATTTTAGTTCATCAGGATTACCAATACTAATGATTTCCCCACCATGTTTTCCTGCTTTCGGACCAATATCAATAACATAATCAGCACGTTCAATCATATCTTTATCGTGCTCCACTACGATTACTGAATTACCTATATCTCGAAGGGATATTAATGAATTAATTAGTTTTTCATTATCCCTTTGATGTAGCCCAATACTAGGTTCGTCTAATATATATAGTACGCCAACTAACTGTGAGCCAATTTGTGTGGCTAAGCGAATACGTTGTGCTTCACCACCAGATAATGATTTTGAACTTCTATTTAGTGCTAAATAATCTAGTCCAACGTCCAATAAAAATTGGAGTCTAGATTTGATTTCTTTAACAACTTCTTCAGCAATTTTTAATTGTTTTTCTGAAAGGTGATCGTTTAAATTATCGAACCAATCAGCAAGATCAACAATATCTGTATTAGCAAGTTCTGCTATGTTTTTATTATTTATTTTGAAATAAAGAGATTCCTTTTTTAGACGGGATCCTTGGCAAACAGGACATTCAACTTTGTCCATATAATCTTTGGCCCATCGTTTTAAAGATCTTGATTCAGCCGTATTATATTGATTTTCGATAAAATTGGCAACACCTTCAAAGTCTATTTTATAATCTCGGGTAACTCCCAAAGTTTTACTTTCAACTGAAAATTTATCATTGCCACCATAAAGAATAATTTGTTTTGCCTCTTCTGGAATATCTTTATAAGCATCCGTTAACTTGAAATTGAAGCGTTGTGCAATGGTTTCAAATTGTTTAAAAATCCAACTATTTTTTTGTGGTCCATGAGGCGTTAAAGCTCCAGCTTTAATGGATAACGAATCGTCCGGAATAATTTTGCTTTCATTTATTTGATAAAGTGTTCCTATACCGTTACAATTAGAACAAGCACCTTTTGGTGAATTGAATGAAAAATTATTTGGTTCTGGATTTGGATAGGAAATACCAGAAGTTGGGCACATTAAACTTCTACTGAAATAGCGCGTTTCGTTGGTGTCTTGATCGATAACTAAAAGAACATCTTCTCCATGATACATAGCGGTGTTGATAGTTTCGGTAAGGCGCTTATCATTATCAATAGTATCATTTATAACTAATCTATCAATAACAATTTCTACATCATGAGTTTTGTAACGGTCTAATTTCATGCCTTTTACAATATCTCGAATCTCACCATCGGTTCTTACTTTTACAAAACCTTGTTTAGCTATTTGTTCGAATAACTCACGATAGTGTCCTTTTCTGGAGCGGATTACAGGTGAAAGTACATTAATACGTTTTCCGTTAAAATCTTTAATAATGAGTACTTTAATTTGCTCGTCACTATAGCTAATCATTTTGTCGCCTGTATTATAACTATAGGCATCACTAGCTCTTGCAAATAATAACCGTAAGAAGTCGTAAATCTCGGTAATGGTTCCTACGGTTGATCGCGGAGATTTGCTAGTTGTTTTTTGCTCGATAGCAATTACAGGGGAGAGCCCATCAATTTTATCAACATCTGGACGTTCTAATCCACCAAGGAATTGTCTGGCATAAGCCGAGAATGTTTCAATATATCTGCGCTGTCCTTCTGCATAAATGGTATCGAAAGCCAATGAGGATTTTCCACTGCCTGACAAGCCTGTTATAACTACCAGTTTTTCGCGGGGGATGGATACATCAATGTTTTTAAGATTGTGCACTCGGGCTCCTTTTACTTCAATAAAATCTGTGAATTGGCTCATAAAATCGCAAAGTTGCGAAGTTACGTTTTTTGAGCTTAAAAATGAAATGGGTTTGTCTTGTTGTTTTGTTAAATTCTACCTAAGTTTTATTTGATTTTTTCTTTAACAAAGAAACTAAAGCGGAAGGTTATAAGCCATAAACGATAAATTCAAAAATAGTAGATTACTTACGAAGGGATGGTAGCGGAAAGTCCAAATTGAGTCACGATCGAGTACTTGCAAAGCATAGTCAGGCGCCATGTGAAATTAAAATAGGTGATTGATTAAGGAGTTGTGACCACCTCCTGCCAATTGAACAGTTCAAACTTACTTCGTTCCCTTTACACCATCAATCTCTAAACCTAAAAATAAAAGTTTATGAAATGTTGGCAATTGCGCACCACTTTCAGTGATTGTCCAGTCGCTCCAGGAGGCTTCTAAACCATCAATAGGTAATATGGATGTCCACATTCTATATGCTGTTGGTTTACCATTATCGTCTAGAATCCATAAATAGGAATCGCCAGGAGTCGAACCACCTGATGTGTAAGTTACCAGTAGGGCATCTTTGTTGTTATTAGTTTTTACGAGTCTGCGTTCTACATCTTTATCAAATACTTTATAAGGTGCTACCAACCAAAAGGAATCGTTATTAAAATATGTAATAGCTTTCTCGATAAGTTCTTGAGCTATCTCACTTTCATTCTTGAAACTATGAATGTAAGCTTTGCTTTTCGAATGATCGTTTAAATCAAGGACCACTTTGTTTGCTTTCCAAAAGACATTGCAGGTGTTGTTTACTCTATCCCATTCGTAATGGTGTCTTTTTTTGAAAGTCCACTCTATATAATTGGTAGTATTATAAGCTTCGTAATCTAAAGCATCTAGCATTTTGTAAGCTAGGGCATCAGCTTGTTTTCCTTGCACGCCAGTTGGAATATTCTCATTATATTTAAGATATAAAAAACCAAAAAGTATGAGGGTTGGTAGTGTCAAAAAAATGATGACTCCAGCTATTATTTTTGCTATTTTTTTAGGTTTAACCGCCATGAAATGGGATTTAGTTTTGGGTTTATTGTTGGCTAAAATATTAAATAAGAATGGTTTATAGAAATAAAACTATTAAAAACCGACAGCAGTATCATCTCCTCGATAATCTGCGCCACCTTCGTATGAGTTATCATCTAAAACAAGTATTCCATCGACTTTGCCTATTACGGGTGAGTCTTTTTCGTTAATAGAATAGCCTAAAATTTCCAGTTGTTTTACTAGTTTTTTGTCAAATGCATTAGGTTCCATTCTGATTTCATCTGGTAACCATTGGTGATGGAAACGTGGTGCATCGACAGCTTCTTGCATGGTCATACCAAATTCATGAACATTTAAAATAGTTTGTAGCACCGATGTGATGATTGTTGATCCACCAGGTGTGCCAAGTGTCATATATAATTTATCGTTTTTTTCAACAATGGTTGGTGTCATTGAACTTAGCATCCGTTTTTCTGGCTGAATACTATTCGCTTCTGCACCGATAAGGCCAAACATATTTGGCTCTCCAGGTTTGCTACTAAAATCATCCATTTCATTGTTTAAAAAGAACCCAAGTTCAGAACAATATAATTTGGAACCATACGCACCATTTAATGTAGTTGTAGCGGCAATAGCATTCCCAAACTGATCTACAATAGAATAGTGTGTGGTTTCATCACTTTCTATAATTTTAATATTACCATGGCTAACATCGCTTGATAATGTTGCTTTTTCAAAAGAAAAATCAACCATTCGTCCGCTTAAATAATCGTCTTTAATTAAGGTTTCTATAGGTATTTCAACAAAATCAGAATCACCTAAATAAAAACTTCTATCAGCATAAGCGCGTCGTTCAGCTTCAGTTATAGCTTGTATAGTTTTCAATGAATTGTGCCCATATTCATCTAAATGAAACGGTTGAAGCATTGTCATTATTTGCGCTAAGCAAATACCCCCACTTGCAGGTGGCGCCATCGATATTATTTTTAAATCATCATAAGTAAATGTAATAGGAGTCCGCCATTTAGCTTTATACTTTGCTAAATCTTCTTCAGTTATAATACCACCATTATCTTGTATAAATTTGGCAAGTATTTTAGCTGTTTCACCTTTGTAAAATTCATCTCTACCATGTTTTAAAATGCGTTCTAACGTTTTGGCAAGCTCAGGATATTTTATAACATCATTGGTTTTCCATAAAGTATCCAAAATAATTGGTTGCTTATTTGCTTCAAGGAAAAGAGGTTGATATTTTTTAATCTTTTGTTCTTGCTTTTTAGTCACTGTAACACCTTTGTATGCTAAGTTTATTACAGGTTCTAAGATATCTTCTATAGGTAAAGAACCTAGTTTTTTATGCACTTCAAAAACACCGGCTATCGTACCGGGTACACCAACAGCCATGGCTCCAAGTATGCTTTTATTAGGGATTACCTCTCCTAATTCATCTAAGTACATGTTTTTAGTAGCTGCTAGCGGTGCTTTTTCTCTAAAATCTATGGACCCAATATCTCCATTTGCTTTTCGGTAAACCATAAAGCCACCACCACCAATATTACCAGCAAAAGGGTAGGCTACAGCTAATGCTAGCTGGGTAGCACACATAGCATCAAAAGCGTTTCCTCCTTTTTTAAGAATGGCGCTTCCTATTTCAGAAGCTTCAGCACGAGCAGAAACCACCATGGCATGCTCTGTAATAAGGCCTTTTACAGAAGATTTATCAATTTGTTTACATGAAACAAATAGGCATAGTAGCAAGGTAATTGATAAAAAGTATTTAATCATGTAGTTCCTTATTTAAGTCTTCTAATTTTTGTTTAGAAGAAGCAATGAGTTCATCAAAAAAAGCAGAAAATTCATTTTCAAATTCTGTGTAAAATTCTTCAAGTTCAACTACGGCCTCGTTCATACTAGAACGATTCTTGGTACGTCTATTAACACCGTCTAAAACTCTTGAAATACCATCAATAGAAGCATAACTCAAAAGCCAATTATCTGCTAGCATATAAGGCATTATTTTTTGAATTCGTAAAGGGAGTAAATCGTAGTTAATTTCCAAAGAATCATAAAATTTTTCTATGTATTTGTCTAGGGGTTTATCGCTATATGATGCCCAATTTTTAGCTAAAAAGTGGTCGTAAAGAATATCTACAATAACACCAGAATAATGGCTGTATTTTTCATGAAGCCTTTTGGTACTTAGCCTAACGGTTTTGTGCGCATCTGTATAGGTGTCAATATGCCGATGCAATAATATACCAATTTGAATGTCTTTCGAGAATTTTTTATAGCGCTTGCCCTTAATGCCATCTGCAATAAAATTTCCAATTGTAACTAAATCGTTATCGCCAGATAGGTAAATATGCGCTAAGTAGTTCATTCGTGAAATTTACGAATTCCGTTTTAAGAAATCCGATTTTGAAATACTATATTTGTCTTTTAATAAAAATAAAATATGACACTTATAAAATCTATTTCAGGAATAAGAGGAACAATTGGCGGACAAGTAGGAGAGAATTTAACACCTATTGACGCTGTAAAGTTTGCTTCAGCTTACGGCGTATGGTTAAAACAACAACGCATTAAAGAAAACTACAAAGTAGTAGTTGGGAGAGATGCGCGGATTTCTGGAAAAATGATTCAAAATTTAGTCATGAACACCTTAATTGGTTTAGGTATTGATGTGGTTGATGTAGGATTGTCTACAACACCAACTGTAGAAGTAGCAGTGCCTATGGAACATGCTGACGGTGGAATTATTTTAACCGCTAGCCATAACCCAAAACAATGGAATGCGTTAAAACTATTAAATGAAAAAGGAGAATTTTTAGATGCCGTTGAAGGCGCTAAAATTTTAGATATAGCAGAAAGTGACAACATGATTTTTGCTGATGTAGATAGCTTAGGAAAAATAACGAAGAATAAAGCTTACATAGATTTGCATATTATTGAAGTTCTAGATTTAGATTTAGTAAATGTAAAAGCTATTGAATCGGCTCGTTTTAGAGTTGTTGTAGATGGTGTGAATTCTACTGGAGGTATAGCAATTCCTTTACTTTTAGAACGTTTAGGAGTAGATGTTATTAAGTTGTATTGTGAGCCAAACGGAGAATTCCCGCATAACCCAGAGCCTTTAAAAGAGCACCTAACAGATTTGTCTGATGCCGTTAAAAAACACAAAGCCGATTTTGGTATTGTTGTAGATCCAGATGTGGACCGTTTAGCCTTTGTGGATGAACATGGTGAGATGTTTGGTGAAGAATATACATTGGTAGCCTGTGCAGATTATGTGTTGGGTATAACACCAGGAAACACGGTAAGTAATATGAGTTCTACTAGAGCATTACGCGATGTTACCGAAAAACATGGCGGTATGTACGAAGCCAGTGCGGTAGGCGAGGTGAATGTTGTAAATCTAATGAAAAAGAATAAGGTCGTTATCGGTGGCGAAGGTAATGGCGGTATTATTTACCCAGACTCACATTACGGGCGCGACGCTTTAGTTGGTGTCGCCTTGTTTTTAAGTTTACTGGCCGATAAAAATATAAGCGTAAGTGCTCTTAGAAAAACGTATCCGAGCTATTTTATGGGTAAAAAGAAAATACAATTAACACCAGGATTAGATGTTGATGGTATTCTTAAAGCCATGGAAAACCGTTACCAAAATGAGCAATTAACGACTATTGATGGTGTGAAAATCGATTTTTCAGAAAGTTGGGTACACCTTCGTAAAAGTAATACAGAACCAATTATTAGAATTTACACCGAAGCTAAATCTCAAGAGGAAGCTAATGCTTTAGGCGATAAATTCATTACAGAAATTGGCGAAATTGCTAATAGCTAGAAACGTCATTGTGAGGAGTTTCGATAATTATCTAATAACATAACAATCTTTTGAAGTTTATTAGAAGCTATTTCCCGCTTTCCATTATATCTTTTTAAAACCACGTCATTTCTAAAAGTAAGAGACGTGGTAATATGTATATAACTAGTTTTTTTTCAAAATAGCAGTGTCTTTAGTTTTAAAAAGGATGCCATTTCAATCGGGGCTAAGGTGTCCGTTATGGTTCGTTATTTCTACGAAGGCAGTAGTGGCATCATGATAGTCTATTACAATTTTAATAAAATAAGTTATTCCATATATTTGTTAGGAATAGTTACCAAAGCTTTAAAATTGATAAGATGAGTAAAATACAAGACGCCATGTTTCAAGACATTAGAAACAAAGATATATTTGAACAATCACAGCGGTATGCTTTTGAATATTTAGAAAGTGTTTTTGATAGAAATGTTTATCCAACTGAAGCTGCTATGCATGATTTGTCAAAATTTGATGAAGCGTTACCAATCACCTCAACAAAAGCCGAAAAAGTATTAAAACAATTAAATCAATATGGTAGTCCAGCAACCACAGCAACATTAGGCGGAAGATATTTTGGCTTTGTTACAGGAAGTGCAGTTCCTATTGGTTTAGCAGCAAAAAACTTAGGAACTTTTTGGGATCAATCTCCTGCTTTAAATGTGATTTCCCCTGTAGGTAGCAAATTAGAATCTGTTGTTGAAAAATGGTTTATAGATTTATTTAACTTACCTAAACATACTTCAGCTGGTTTTGTAAGCGGAACATCTGCTGCTAATTTATGCGGTTTAGCCGCTGCTCGATATAGAATTCTTCAAAAAAACGACTGGGATATTAATGAAAAAGGACTCAGAAACGCGCCCCAAATAAGAGTTGTAACAGGTAAGCAAGCACATTCAACAGTATTAAAGGCTATAGCTGTCTTAGGATTAGGAAAAGAAAATATTGAATGGGTAGATGTGGATAATCAAGGTAGGATAATCCCAGAATTAATTCCAGATTTAGACGAAAACACTATATTAATTTTACAAGCAGGTAATGTAAACAGTGGTGCTTTTGATGATTTTGATGGTATTTGTGAAAAAGCTAAAAAGTCAAATTCTTGGATTCATATTGATGGCGCTTTTGGTTTGTGGGCAGGAGCAGTAGAAGCATTAAAGCATTTAACCAAGGGTATGGAAAAAGCAAACTCTTGGGCTGTAGATGGCCATAAAACACTAAATACACCTTACGATAGTGGAATTATTTTGTGTGCCGACAAAGAAGCCATAACCTCCGCACTCCATATGTCTGGAAGTTATATTATAGAAAGTACGGAGAGAGATGGTATGTTTTTTACACCAGAAATGTCGAGAAGGGCTAGAATAATTGAATTGTGGGCAATCATGAGATACCTTGGAAAAAATGGAATAGATGAAATGATTTTAACAATGCATAAAAGAGCAAAACAGTTCGCTAATGAAATTAACCAAATACCAGGGTTTTCTGTTGAAAATGATGTTGTTTTTAATCAAGTAATTGTTAAATGTAACTCTGATAAGCTGACAGAAAAAGTGTTGAGTAATATTCAAATGTTAAGAGAATGTTGGTTAGGTGGGTCGATGTGGTTTGGTAAAAAAGTTATGAGAGTTAGCGTGTGCTCTTGGGCTACAACTGAAAATGATATTTCTAAATCGGTTAAATCATTCGAAAAAGCTTTAGCTTTAATTGAATAAATAGTAAAATAACAATGAAAAAATAATCTTTTTAACGTCATGCTTTTCCAGAAAATCAATGAGAAGTTTAAAAAACTATTGGAGGCATCCCTCATTTAGATGAGAATTATACCGTTCTTGGAAACGTTGTAAATGGAATATCTATGTTAGATTCAATGGCCCGTAATAAAACAAATGATCTAGATAGCCCCTTAAATGATGTTATAATATTAAGTGTTACTATGGTTGAAGAAAGTCATTTTAAAATCACTACATAGAAACATTAAAAATACTTATCTTGTTCTCCACGTTGACAGACTAAAATAGCATATGAAGAAACTAGCATTACATTGGAAGATTATTATAGGAATGGTTCTCGGAATCATTTTTGGTTTTATTATGAATACCGTTGATGGCGGAAAAGGATTTGTTTCCGATTGGATTGCACCTTTTGGCACCATTTTTATCAATCTTCTAAAACTTATCGCAGTACCGTTAATTTTAGCGTCCCTGATTAAGGGAATCTCTGATTTAAAAGATATTTCTAAAATAAAATCTATGGGTTTACGCACCATTGGGATTTATATTGGTACAACTTTAGTCGCTATTGTTATTGGTTTAAGTATTGTAAATGTGGTTAAACCCGGGAAAGGTATGCCGCAAGAAACTATTGAAAAAATCAAACTTAAATACGAAAATGATGCTGGGGTAACTGATAAATTAATGAAGGCTTCTGCTCAAAAAGATGCAGGACCGTTACAATCATTGGTGGATATTTTTCCAAGCAATATATTTACATCTTTAGGTGAAGCAAAAATGCTTCAAATTATATTTTTCGCGCTCTTTGTTGGTATTTGTTTACTACTAATTGGCGAGGAAAAGGCGAAGCCACTGGTTAAGTTTTTTGACTCGCTCAATGAGGTGGTTATGAAAATGGTAGATTTAATAATGTTATTTGCGCCTTATGCTGTTTTTGCTCTTTTAGCTAATGTTATTATCGCTTTTGATGATGTTGAAATTTTAATCAAATTACTGTATTATGCTTTTTGTGTTGTTGGCGGACTCCTATTAATGATTGGTTTCTATCTAATTTTAATAAGTGTGTATACCAAAAAATCACCAATGTGGTTTTTGAAAGAAATAAGTCCTGCGCAACTTTTAGCATTTTCAACAAGTAGTAGTGCTGCAACGCTTCCTGTAACTATGGAACGTGTAGAAGAACACTTAGGTGTAGATAAAGAAGTATCGGGTTTTGTACTTCCTGTTGGTGCCACTGTAAATATGGATGGTACTAGTTTGTATCAAGGTATTGCAGCTGTATTTATCATGCAGGTTATTTGGCCTGAAGGTTTAACCTTTACAAATCAATTAGTGATTGTGCTTACAGCGCTATTAGCTTCTATTGGCAGTGCCGCAGTACCAAGTGCAGGTATGGTGATGTTGGTTATTGTATTAGAGTCTATAGGTTTTCCAGCAGAATTATTGCCTATTGGTCTAGCTCTTATATTTGCTGTTGATAGACCATTGGATATGTGTAGAACGGTTGTTAACGTAACTGGAGATGCTACTGTATCTATGATAGTGGCGAAGTCTTTGGGTAAATTACATGATCCGAAACCAAAAGAGTGGGATGATAATTATGAGGCAGTGAAGTAACACTAAGTCTAGGCGGACTCCCAAAATATATTTTGATGTGCTAAAAACCCATTGAAATGCGTATCAATAAAAAATAAGCAAAATGAACGTTTGTTTTATCATGTAATCGTGGAAGGCTATTAATCCAAATAATGATGCTTCCTTTATTTTAATTAAAGTAGGTGGTAAAAGAAAGTGATGTCTGGCTATGAGTATTCCTGAAAATTTAACCATTAGAAAAATGTACTATAACTAATTGTACGGTTATTTAATTTAATAGTTTTAAATGAGTTCCAATATATCATTAACAACACCAATAGTTTCAGTTAAATGGCTTCAGGAACACTTGAATGCCGATAACCTTATTATTTTAGATGGCACAATAGTAAAATCGTTTGATGCATTGCAACAACAAATACCAAATGCACGATTTTTTGATATTAAACTAAAGTTTAGCGATACTTCAGATGCGTTCCCAAGTGCATGTCCTACTGCTTCTCAATTTCAAAAAGAAGCGAGAAAATTAGGCATCAATCAAAATAGTGCCATTGTAGTTTATGACGACAAAGGTATTTACTCAAGTGCCAGAGTTTGGTATTTGTTGAGAGCTTTTGGTTTTAATAATGTAGCTGTTTTAAATGGTGGATTTCCAGAATGGCTGAAGTCCGGATATGCAACTGAAGACACGAATCTTTATGAAGGAGGAATTGGTGATTTTGAAGCAAATTTACAGCCCAATTTCATGAAGTTTTTTGATGATATTGAAGCCAATTCTAAAAATAAAACTCATAAAATAATAGATGCACGTTCTTCGGGGCGATTTAATTGCAAAGAACCAGAACCCAAAGCAGGATTGCGCATGGGTACGGTTCCAAACTCAGTTAATTTACCTTTTACAGATTTGTTAGAAGCGGGCGTTTTAAAATCTAAAAAGGATTTAGCCAAAGCGTTTTACATGGTTGCAGAACAAGATGACCCTCTTATTTTTTCATGTGGCTCAGGTATTACAGCTTGTGTTTTGGCTTTAGGAGCAGAACTATCAGGATATAAAAATATTTCGGTTTACGATGGTTCTTGGACCGAATATGGAAGTTTAACAACAGGAGATATGGAAAACCCGTGCTAAGTAATAACGCACAAGAAAACTATTAGATAAACAATTACAGTAATTTAACGGGAAAGAATCTTTCAAATATTTTCCAGTTTAATATAAACAGTGCAATGAGAGTGTCGGGAGGATTAGATTTTATTAAGTCTCGCAACGCGATTTCTAAGGTGATTTAAATTTAATATCAATCCATTCAAACATCTTTTTATACACATTTTCTCTTACCGGTTTTTTTGAGAGAATTAAATCGTGCATGCCATTTTCTATTTCGAAAGAAGTTACATTTCCCTCAATTTTACTAGCGTAATTTCGAATGTGATTCACGTTTAATACAGCATCTCCCTCTTTAAATTTCTCAGACCAATGGTTTTCGTAGATCGATGTATTACTATACATTACAAGTAACGGAACATCTATAATGAGGTTATTCTGTATTTTTTTTTGAGCATTATATATAGCGCTAATAAAGCCTAAATTAACCTTGGGTATTTCATGGGGTTTCCATGTAAGCGAGTAGTTCCATTCACCATGCTTTTTTTCGTGCAGGCTGTACCCATATAGTTTTGAAAAACCGCTAGAAATCAGCTTATTTGGAAAATACGTACTTAGCATCGAAAGTATAGGAATCCCTATTTTTCTTTCAATGATGTTTAAATTAAATTCATAAAACGGACTGTTACAGATTATACCGTGAAATAAGTTATTATTTAAATGATTCCCCGCGTAATTAGTCACAATGAGCCCACCGGTAGAATGTCCCTTTAAAATTACCTGATTGTTGTTTTCAGATTTGATAATTTGCAAGGCAAGGTCTATTTCCTCATCATATTCTATTAAGGAACGTACATTGTTTAATTTTTGATGACTTAGATGTGAACGTCCGTACTTTCGTAAATCTAGAGCATAGAAATTATAGCCTTGATTATTGAATTGTTTGGCCATTTCTTCTTGAAAAAAATAATCGTTGAAACCATGTATGTATAAGATTGCCGTCCCTGTTTGAGTTTTTGAATTTCTGCGAATCAGCGTCGCAACTACGTCTCCCTCATAATCGTCAGCAAGCGATAATGTCAACTTATTAAACCCATCACCAAGAACATCTGGAAGATAATTGGTATTGGTTTTTTCTTTTAATTTTTCCGTTTTCATCCCAATTTATTTTGACTTAAACCTGGTATTCTTTTTGTTTTTTAATGGACGAGAATATTTTAAACTGAAGCAAAACGAGCATACTAATGAAAGTCACAACGATTATGAGTAGCAACGTGTTAATCTCAGGTTTAATGGATGCTAAATCCCCTCCGTAAAAAGCTATTTTTCTGAATCCATTTAAAAACTGTGTCGACGGTATAAATTGTGCAATGTTTGCAATTGCATCCGGAAATGCAAGTGTTGGCCAGGTAAATCCACTGAGTATAAAAGCAGGTGTAGAAATTACCATCAAAAGCTCCGTAGCCTTTAATTGACTTGGGATGGCAATGGAAAACAGCATTCCAATACACATTGAGGCTAATGTTAATAGCGTTGCCAAAACCAACATTGGTAAATTAAATATGTCAATATCAATTTTAAAATAAGGTATCAAAAAGCTTATAATCATCCAAATGACTGGTATCATCAATAGAAAAGGGATTGATTTAAGTGCAATATGGTACAAAGAGAACCTACTCTGATTAATAAGTAAGTCAAAATGGCCATCTTCAAAATCTCTGGCAAAAACTAATGCCATGGCCAAAAAGATAATCTGTTGCATAATCGCAGCAAGTAAACCGGGTAGCATAAATGTGGCATAGTTTCCTGTTGCATTGTAAAGCTTGTTAAAATTGATTTTAAAACTTTCATAGGCTGCTAAAGCCTCAGAAGCGTGAAGCCCCTTTTTTTTGAGTCCTTCTATTTCTATTCCTGCATTTAAGGATATTAAAACGGATTGAATGTTTTTGCTAGCTGTATTCGCATTTAAAATATTCGCCATATTCAAGTCAACTCTTATTTCAGGATGTCTTTTTTGGAGAATATCTGCTTCAAAATTGGAAGGTAGGGTAATCACAGCATCATATTGTTTTGCAGGCATTTCTTCCATTATAGTACCGGGCGTATAACGAATATCTGATACGAGTAATGCTTCATTATCTATAAAGGCATCGATAATTTTGTCTGAAGTCGGACTGTGGTCTTGATCAATAATCACAATAGGTAAGTCAATCACTTTTGCTTGCTTATAGACGTAACCAAACAGAACCCCATAAAAAATTGGTGCTCCAATAAAAATAGCAAGCAATACATTATTTGAAAAAATACGCTTAAACTCTATTCTAAGTAATTTTAATAAATCTTTCATGCTCAAGATTATTTAATAAGAATGCTAGCATTTATGTAAAATTTCTGCTTGGATATATCTGAAGTTGGACTGACCTTTAGCTCATAAATAGATTCTGATAGTTCGTATAAAGGTGCAGTGCTTGTAATATTAGCATACTGTGCCAATTGCTTTATAGCTACAATTTTTGTATTAATTTCCTCTTCGGTGAAGGGATTGATAAGTATAAGTGGTTCGCCGACTTCAAAGTCATATACTTTTGATTCAGGCACAGTAAATCGGAAATACACACTGTCTTTTTTATAGCCATTGAACAACGCATATCCTGGTGTGAGCAATTCCCCTTCCACCAAGCTAATGGTTTCAATAGTCATATCCGCAGGCGCTATTATAAATTTTTCATTTGCCGCTGAAAGCACTTCTTCTTTGGCACCAATAGCTCTACTCAACTGTCCTTTAGCCTGGTCAATTTGTTCGGTCCTTGCACTTTTACTTACTTCCTTTTGTTTAGCTTCCAGCGCAGAAACTTGTGCCTTTGCCATATCGCGTTTCATTTTCACTTCATCAAATTGTTGCAAACTAACCAGTGAATCTTTATACATGGCTTGTAGTCGATTATAGGATTGTTGCGCAAAATTCAATTGAGCTTTTCCAGCAGTAATTTGACTGTTAATTTGGTTTAATTGTTCAATTGTAGCACCATTTAAAGCCATATTTAATTGACCTTTCGCGGCTATAACAGCACCTTCTACTTGTGTCATTTTTGCATTTACCTCCGGTAAATATAGCAAGGCCAGTGTGTCTCCTTTTTTTGCTGTTTGCCCTTCTTCGACATAAATTTTACTAATTCGTCCGGCAAGTTTACTACTCACAGAAATGGTTTCAAACTTCACTTTTCCTCTATAAGATGTAATTTCTGTATCATTTCCACAAGAGCTTAAAGTTAGCATAGCGATACCTACACTAATTATATTTCTAAATGATTTCATTTTTTTTATTCTTTTTAGTTGTATTAATAATTGAGAATCCCCTTGGCATGGAGTAAGTCGGTGACCGCTCGTCGCTGATTGAAAAATGATTCTTGTAATTTAAAATTAGCTTTTTCCACATCGTTCAAAGCGTCAAGTACGTCGTTTATGGATACGAGATTATTTTTGTATTGTTTATCAATCATATCATAGGTGTCACTCGCCAATTCAATTTCTTTTTGAATTATTTTGATGTTTTGAAGGGATGATTCATAGGTTAATTCCGCCTTAATAATGCTTAGGGCAATCATCTCATTAGCATCTTCTATTTGCTCTCTATATTTTTGACTTTCAATTTTGGATTTTTCACATATCTGGATTTTTGGATATTCGGAAAACACCACCGGGCACATTTCAAGATTCCAATTTTGATATGTTGAAACGTCGACGTTTTTGAAACATGTCGAAACAGTCGAGCAACCTTTTTTTATGTTTTACCGGTTTTAAGGATCCCCAAGCACTGTGCGACTGGTGGTAGTTGC
>ERZ651770.672-NODE-672-length-16037-cov-4.790476_pt1 | contig 16037 bp, 15 predicted proteins | sample MGYA00514756_ERZ651770 | MGnify/ENA metagenome assembly ERZ651770
TAAGCTTTCAATTTTTATTAAACTTTATTAATTAACACATACAATAATCATGTCTGGAATTTTAGATTTATTAAATAGTGACTTAGGAAAAACTATAATTAACGGTGTAGCTGGATCAACAGGAAACGATACGAACAAAACAAGTAGCGTGTTAACAATGGCTTTGCCTGTTTTAATGAAAGCTATGCAACGAAATGCTTCAACACCTCAAGGTGCAGAAGGACTTATGGGTGCTATACAAGGAAAACATAATGGTAGTATTCTAGAAAATCTTGGTGGATTATTTGGTGATGGTGGTGCTAATGAAGTAAAACAGGATGGTGAAAAAATATTAGGACACGTTCTAGGTGCCAAACAACATGGAGTTGAAAAAATATTAGGAGAAAAATCTGGTTTAGATGCTGGTTCTGTTGCTAACATATTAAAAGTTGCTGCACCAATTTTAATGGGTGTTTTAGGAAATCAAGCAAAACAACAAAACGTAAGCTCTTCTAATGGTATTGGAGATTTATTAGGCGGAATGCTTGGTGGAAATTCACCACAGCAAGAACAAAGCTTTTTAGAATCTATTCTTGATGCTGACGGAGATGGAAGCGTTATCGATGATGTTGCGGGTATGATTTTAGGTGACAGCAAGAAGAAAGGCGGGCTTGGCGGTTTATTAGGTGGCCTTTTCAGAGGAAAATAATATTCTTTAGAAAATAAATTCCAACAAAGAGCTAAACATGATGTTTGGCTCTTTTTTTGTTAAAAACAATTGAAAATCAATATTTAAGGAATGATTTTTGTAAATTTAGTAGAAAGCAATCCTTTTACTCAATAGAAGTAATGGTTACCTAATCCTTACTTTTTAAAAGAAGTAATGGTTCTTACATTTAAAAAAAGAGATAAAAAACATATTTACACTCATGAAAAAAATAATTTACACATTACTTATTTCTATTTTTATTTTTAACTGCAACACATCAAAAACTACGACTTCAAAAAAAGATGAACGTTTAGAAAGCTTAAAGCAAAATGATACGGTTAAAATAGCGAATGAAGACATAGAATACGAAATCATGATAATTGAACCAGGCTTTAATTTCTGGTTAGCAAGTACAGCAAGGCAAAGAGGTTACTACACACAACAATTCTTAGAAAATAAAAATATATTTTATGTTGCTGAATGGAATCAGCGTGTACTTCAGCCACAACGTTACAGCTCAAGTTTGTATGAATTACAAATAGATTACCAACAAGGTATAGACTATGGCTACGAGGTTAATTATGTGCTATATAACTACTTTATTTACTTTCAATTAACTTATAATCAAAAATTAGGAGCTTTTATTCCTAGAATTTAAATCACTTTATTTATTTTTGCATCAAAATAAGAAATGTGAATGAATTAAAAGAGAACTGGGAAATAGGTCGGAATTGGCAACTTATTTTTCCATTATTAGGAATATTAGGTTTAGGCTACTCGTCCTTTAGGTTATCCTCTTTATTTTTAAATCAAGACAATATCATATTTAATTTGTTCTCAGTCTCCATTATTTTTTTTGGACTTTTAAAATTAACCCTTTTTATTTTTTCAAAATTAGAAAAAAAGTGGGATGTAAAATACAGATGGGAGCTCATCTCTATTTTCTTAGTGTTTGCTATTACAGGGTCTTCTTCAGTATTTGTGAGCAGACCTCTAATTAAGTTAATGGGTATTAATAAAGAAAATTTACCAACTTTTGCCTATTGGACTTTATATATTTTTATTGGTTTTATCTTTTATCAAATATTGCTCGTTGGTATTGGGTGGTTATTTGGACAACACAAGTTTTTCTGGGATTTTGAAAAAAAGATGTTGCGCAGACTAGGTTTAAAACGATTCTTTGATTAATGAATTTCTATAAGGGACATATAGCTTTTAAAATACTAACCATTCTGTTAGTCATTTTACTATGGGTTCCTTCGACTGTTAAACTTGCACACGTTTTTGATCATCATAAACACGAAATTTGCCAGGGTGATAACAGCACACATATTCATAAAGTCGATTTAGATTGTGAATTTCAAAAATTCAGTATTACCCATCACTTTAAATTACCGAAAGAATTTATTGAGTTTTTCCAAATGCTCAGCCCTTCTCGTACTTACAATCTAACATATAAATTTCTTAATAATCATCGGTCTTTATCTTTCTCTTTAAGAGGACCGCCTGTTTTAGTTTAAACTAATATCATTTCTCATTTTATTAATATCTGTAAAACAGGAAATGGTGTCAGCATTTATTTTTAAACTAAAATTTTAGTAATGAGATACTATATATTGATTATAACGTGTTGCTTATTTAGCATTACTTATGGTCAAAACTGCAATTACAAGCTTTCTGGTAACATACATGATTTCCATGATGGTTCTGCAATAACTGGTGCCACCATATATATTAAAACCCTCGACAGATATACAACATCTAATATTGAGGGAAATTATACTATTGAAGATCTGTGTAAAGGACTTTTAACTTTTGAAGTATCACATTTAGGATGCGAGACCAAAATAATAAAAGTTCAAATTAATGGAGATACACAATATGAAATTAATATGGAACACCATATTGAAGAACTTAATGAAATTAAAATTGATGCCAGCGGAAACCCTAAGTTAACTAAAACGTCTCAAGAATCCCAGTTAAAAACAAAAACACTTGAACGCTTTAGTGCTTTTAGTCTTGGTGATGCATTGAAACATATAAGTGGTGTATCATCAATTAACACTGGAAACACCATTGTAAAGCCCGTAATTAATGGCTTGCACAGTAGCAGAGTTGTAGTGATGACTAATGGTGTGCGTTTGCAGGATCAAGAATGGGGAATTGAACATGCACCAAACATAGATTTAAATGCAGCAGGTAGTATTAACGTTATTAAAGGAGCTAATTCTTTAGCTTATGGTGGTGATGCTATAGGCGGTGTTATTGTACTGAAGCCTCAAAAAATCAGTTTAAAAGATTCGCTTTATGGAAAAACAATTGTTAGTGGACAAACAAATGGTAGAGGTTATAGTATAGCATCAACCCTAACTAAATCATGGCAAAAGGGGTGGTACTTTACAGGTCAAGCTTCTGCAAAGCGCTTTGGGGATTTTGAAGCTCCAGATTATAGCTTAACCAATACAGGTTTAGACTCTAAAGGCTTTTCTGTAAATACAGGATTTAAAACTTTTGAAAAAGGTTTCAATGTATATTATAGTTATTTAAATAATCAAATAGGTATTTTGAGAGGATCTCATATCGGAAATGTTGAAGATTTAAATAATGCAATAAATCTCCAAAATCTTGTGGGTATAATAAATAAAGAGCCATTAGGTACAGAAGATTTTAGTTATGAAATAAATGCACCAAGACAGGATGTAACGCATCAAATAATAAAAGCGGATTTTTATAAGCGCTTTAAAAAATTTGGACGTTTGGAAGTTCTATATGATTTTCAAAATAACCAAAGGTTTGAATACGATGTTCGTGTGGGTGATGATAGAAATAAGCCAGCTATCGATTTGACTTTGAAAACACATACATTGAAATCTAGTTTAAAAATAGATACCAATACTAATGCTGTTTATAGGTTTGGTCTAGCTTTAGGGTTTCAGAATAATTTTGCAAATCCAGAAACAGGTGTAAGGCGCTTAATTCCTGATTACGATAAATATGATGCTGGTGTTTTTGCTATTTCGAATTTTAAATTAAATGATAATACCAATTTAGATTTTGGATTGCGTTACGATTTTAACAAAATTGATGCAAAAAAATTTTATAGAACTAGCCGTTGGATTGAGCGCGGATATGATGTAGATTTTGCTAATATCGTGATTGATGATTTAGGGACTCAATTACTTGTTAATCCTATACTTAATTATCATAACGTTTCTGCTTCAGCTGGAATGTCACATAAATTTAATGATAAAAACACTATTATTTTCAATTACGGATTATCAAACAGAGCGCCAAACCCTTCAGAATTATTTAGTGATGGTTTGCATCATTCTGCAGCGCGAATCGAATTGGGCGATTTGCGTATAAAGCAAGAAACATCTCATAGAATTTCCGGTTCGTATCAATTTAAAAATAAGTCGTTATCATTGAATTTAGAAAGCTTCTTAAATCATATTAATGATTATATTTTTATTAAACCTACAGGAACAGAGCAAACCATAAGAGGTGCTTTCCCAGTTTGGGATTATATTCAAACCGATGCATTGCTATATGGATTAGATGTAACTGCAAATTATAATTTTAGTAGAAAATGGTTTTTAAATAATAAATCATCTTTTATAAAAGGAAGGGACCTCATTAAAAAAGAGGCGTTAATTGATATACCTTCATTTAAGACTGTTAATGTTTTAGGATACTTAAACAAAAAATGGTTGAATTTTAATGCGGAATTACAAAGCGAATTGATATTAATGCAAAACGATTACCCTAATAATAATTTTGAAGTGTATATTCCAACTACCGAAGAATTTATATTATTAGATATTAGCACGCCACCTCCAACCTACCATTTAATGCATTTTGAAAGTGATATAACAATAAAACTTTCTGAAAAAACAGATTTAAATGTAGGAATTAATGTTACAAATATTTTTAATACTTCTTATAGAGAATACCTTAACAGATTAAGATATTTTGCCGATGATTTAGGAAGGAATTTTATGTTACAATTAAAATTAAATTATTAATAATTAAAAAACAAAAGAATGAAAACTTTAAAAAATTTATCAATATTATTTATGTCTGCATTAGTATTTACAGCATGTTCTAACGATGACGACAATCCAGAACCTGTAAATGAAGAAGAAGTAATAACAACATTAACAGCAACTTTAATACCTGCAACTGGTGGTACTACTGTTACTTTACAGACACGAGATTTAGATGGTGACGGACCAAACGATCCTGTAATTTCTGTATCTGGAGCTTTAGCTTCTAACACAATATATAGCGGAACACTTGAGCTTTTAAATGAAACTGAATCCCCTGCCGAACCTATAAATGCAGAAATTGAAGCAGAAGATGATGAGCACCAATTTTTCTATCAAATAACTAATAGTCTTGCAACTTTTGAGTATACAGATTTTGATGGAGATAGTAACCCTATTGGATTAGAATTTACAGTAACAACTAGTGCAAATTTAGGAACCGGGACACTAACTATTACTTTAAGACACGAACCAAGTAAAAGTGATACAGGCGTAAGTGATGGTGATATTACAAATGCTGGGGGAGAAACAGATATACAGGCTGTTTTTAGTATCTCAGTAGAATAAATATCAGAACAATATTTTATATTTTTGAAATAATAACATTAAAAAAAAGCTACACTAAATTAGTGTAGCTTTTTTATTCTTAAAACATTTAACCTCTTTTATTACGAGATAAATCTTTAGAGCTAATTATCTAGAATAATTAGGAGATTCTTTAGTAATAGTTACATCATGCGGATGACTTTCGTTTATACCACTTGCGGTAATTTTAACAAACTGTCCCGTTTCTTTTAGTGTTTCAATATCTTTTGCACCACAGTATCCCATACCAGCACGTAACCCGCCAATAAATTGGTGAATGCTTTCGTATAAATCACCTTTATAGGGTACGCGACCAACAATGCCTTCTGGTACTAATTTTTTGATATCATCTTCAACATCTTGGAAATAACGATCCTTACTACCTTCTTTCATAGCCTCTACAGAACCCATACCTCGATACGATTTGAATTTTCGTCCTTCGTAAATAATCGTTTCTCCCGGAGATTCTTTTGTTCCAGCTAAAAGTGATCCTAACATCACCGTATCTGCACCAGCTGCAATAGCTTTTGGAATATCACCGGTATATCGAATACCACCATCTGCAATTACCGGAACACCTGTACCTTTTATAGCAGCCGCAACTTCCAACACTGCAGAAAATTGTGGAAATCCAACACCCGCAACAACACGCGTAGTACATATAGAACCTGGACCAATACCTACTTTTACAGCATCCGCTCCTGCTTCAACCAAATATTTAGCAGCTGCTCCTGTGGCTATATTACCAACAACAACATCCAGTTCAGGAAACTTTGATTTAATATCTTTAAGCACACTTACCACACCTTTGGTATGTCCATGAGCCGTATCAATAATAACAGCATCTACACCTGCTTTCACTAAAGCTTCTGCTCTTTCCACGGCATCTGCTGTTACTCCTATAGCTGCAGCAACTCGCAAACGTCCGTATTTATCTTTGTTAGCGTTAGGCTTCTGACTAAGCTTTGTAATATCTCTAAAGGTTATTAAACCTGATAATTTAAAATTATCATCAACAATTAATAACTTTTCAATTTTATATTTTTGAAGTATTTTTTCAGCGTCTTGTAAAGAGGTTCCAACCGCCGCAGTTACCAATTTTTCACTAGTCATAACTTCAGTTATTGGTCGCTTATTATCATGTTCAAAACGTAAATCACGATTTGTAACAATGCCTTTTAAGGTGCCCTCTTCATCAACAATAGGAATACCTCCAATACTATACTCTGCCATATACTTTTTGGCATGCTTAACTTTAGCTGTAAGTGGCAAGGTAACAGGGTCTATAATCATTCCGCTTTCAGCACGCTTTACTCTTTTAACTTTTAGTGCTTGAGCTTCAATTGACATGTTTTTATGCAAAACACCAATACCACCTTCTTGCGCCATGGCGATAGCCATTTTACTTTCTGTAACCGTATCCATAGCTGCCGAAATAATAGGCACGTTTATAGTAATGTTACGGGTAAATTTTGTTTGAATGTTTACTTCTCGAGGAAGTACTTCAGAAAAAGCTGGGACTAATAGAACGTCGTCGTAGGTTAAACCTTCTCCTACTATTTTGTTTTCGTGTGCAGTCATGTCGCAATTATAATTATAATTGCGTGCAAATATACAATTTAATAATAGATTAAATTACCTAATTTTTCTTAAGAAATGAACAATAGGTATTTATGCTTTTTGAAATAACTGTTTTGAGATAATTAACGTTGATACGGTAAATGTAAATGTCATTAGTATACCTGAAATCATGACTATATATTTCATCCAAATTATACCAGACCAAAGTAAATAGAGCCCACCAAATGTTAAAACTACGGATACAAAAGGCTCTATAATTAAAAATAGCTTTAACTTTTTATTGAGTTTGGTAATAGAAACAAGCCCGCCAACTAAAAAGAAAATAATGGACATAGATAGGATATGGCTGTGAACTAAGCTAAGCATTTCTTGATCACTCTTTTTGAAACGCATAACCTCAGCGTTTTCATCATCTTCATTACCTAAATATTGTTCTTCTATACCACTTGGATTACCAGAAGAGGTTTCGCCCACAAATAATAACCCTGTATAAAACCCAATACTCAATACGATTATAAATACTCCAATTAATAATTTAATCTCTTTAGGGAGTGTAACTATCAATCCATTAATTTCCATTTATAAAATATTTTTATTTTGAAGAATTTTTAAAGATTTTAAGAAATCATTCATGGCATTTGTCATAGAACGTACTGAAATAGTTGCTCCAGAAATAGCTATAATATTATCCCCGAGTTTTAGTTCGTCTCCGCCCTTTTTACCAATAAATTGTTTTAACCAACGTGTGCTTCCAATTTCACCTCCATATTCTTCTCTGTAAAGTAAAATTTTTGATTTTAAAACGATTAAATCTTTATCAAGTAAAACTAAATAATCAAAAAGTGCGGTTTTACTTGGTGCTTTTGATAAATAGGCATAACCTAAAAGGCTGCCATTAGCTTCTATTTTAAATAGGTTACTGGTTTCGAATTCTGAAGGTAAGTCTTTTGCAATATCTGAAGGAATTACAACCTCTGTAAAATCAAAAACTTCAACACTGTAGGTTTTAATTATCTCTTTATTTACTCTTTTCTGAATGTTTTTTGGCAAACCAAAAGACATCATGATTAAAGCTATAAATAATATTGAAACCTGTTTAAAATGCATAATACAAAAGTATTGTTTTTTATTGTTCTTACAAGTAAAATGACAAAGCCGAAATTACAAAACTTGATTTTGGCCATTGTCTTGGCTTTGCGTTAGGGATTGAGCAATTGTTGGAGCTCCTCGAAGAGAGCGACTTGTGAAAGCCCGACCCTTGCGGTAACGCACAAATTATATTAAAACCAAACTCCGATTCCGAAATTTAGTCTATTTGCAACATCGCCACCAGAAACGGCATTATCTCTAAATTGGTAATCGCCTTTTAATACAACTCCTGGTGCAAGGTGATAACTTAACCCTGTTGTTAAATCGTTACGATTATAGGCATCATTTTGCTGTAAACTACCATCTGTACCGGCATGAGTATCGTACTGCTCGTATCTTGCAAAAGCAAATAAACGTTGATATTTTTCTTGTGGTAATAAGTTGTATGCTGCTTCTAGATACCACCCTTGTAATGCACTTCCCAAATCTTTACCTGTTAAATTATTATATGCTTCGGTACCGGATAGAGAACCATGAACGTACTGACCACGTGCTGTGAAACGTTGGAAAGCATAACGAGCGTCAAAGCCTATCATGGAAATACCTATGTTGGCCCCATCAATGGCTTCTACATCGTCTTCTGCTTGGGTATCTCCAAAATATCCTGAAAGACCTAAACGCAATCCAGGAAAACCATAATAATCCAATTTCATTGACAATGTTGGACTATCTATAGTAGATTGAATGGCTTTTTGACGACCACTACGTAACCCATTTGAGCCTTTCAGCGCGCCGTTTACGCCTCCATTACCATCGAAAGATGTTGATTTAAAACCATTAAAAACATAAGCTTGATATCCTAAGGACAATTCATTGAATCTACCAGATACACCAAAACCTATTTCTCTCCATGTTGTCGGAACAATTACGTTATCTACAGCTGGTCTTTCTACGCCATTAAAAGTTGTTGGTTCGTGAAATTCATTTATAATACCGAAAGGTACTAACATTAAACCACCACGCAGATTTACATTTGGTGCAACGTTATAATTAATAAAAGCTTGCTCTATAAATACTTCTTCTACATGTTCGAATTCTACTTCTGTTACAAATTGCGTTTTATCATTAAATTTGTAACCAAATAGTAATACTAAGCGTTGTACATCTAACTCGCCGTTTAAAGCTTCTGGTTGATTGTAAGTGAGCTCTCCATAAGCACCAACCGTTACTGCTTTACCATAATTACCTGATAGGATACGTTGCGCTGCATTTAATTGTTTTTGAGGATCGAAAGTGATAGAATCTTGTAAAGTTTGTGCACCTACTACTGAAGCTACTAAGATTGAAAAAAGTAAGGATAATTTCTTCATTTTTATTTGATTTTTTATTTTTATTTAGACTTATTATAAATAATATTTCCATTGAAGATGCAAATATAAGACACATAATTATTTGCACAAAGTTTATTTAGACTAATTTTAAATAGACTTTGAAAACAAGCAATAACATGTTGTTTGTCAACAAATTAAATGTGAAAAAAAATTAATGGTAATTATTAAATATTTTAGAAGCTTCGTTATAAGCGCTCTCAAAACTAAGTGCGTTTAAACTATTGTTTTTATTTGATGTGAAGTATGATAAAAGTTTTTCTGTGGGCATATTACCTGTGAGTTCATCTTTGGCCATTGGGCAGCCGCCAAAGCCTTGTATGGCACCATCAAAACGATGACATCCTGCTTGGTAAGCGGCATCAACTTTTTCGAACCAAGTTGTTGGCGTTGTATGCAAATGTGCCCCGAATTCTATATTTGGGTATTTCGGAATTAAATTTGAAAATAGATTATCAATACTTTCTGGATTTGATGTTCCTACAGTATCACTAAGCGATACTATTTTCACGCCCATATTTGCGAGTTTTTCTGTCCACTCTCCCACTATATCAACATTCCATGGATCACCATAAGGGTTTCCAAATCCCATTGAAATATAAACCACAACTTCTTTATTAGTTTTGTTTGCAATTTCTAATATTTCAGAAAGAGTAATTACAGATTGTGCTATGGTCTTGTGCGTATTCCGCATTTGAAAATTCTCAGAAATAGAAAATGGGTATCCTAAATAATCAATTTCTTGATGTTTGGAGGCATCATGTGCACCTCTCGTGTTCGCTATAATGGCTAGAAGTTTACTTGTGGTTTTACTCAAATCTAATTGAGACAAAACAGCTGCAGTATCCACCATTTGCGGAATAGCCTTTGGAGATACAAAACTGCCAAAATCAATCGTATCAAATCCTACACGCAATAATGACTGAATGTATTGTACTTTCTGCGCTGTAGGGATAAATTGCTTTATTCCTTGCATGGCATCACGTGGGCATTCAATTATTTTTATTGCTTTCGACATTTATTCTTTAGGAAATTCAGTTGATAAAAATACCATTATTTTTAAGAATGTAGGTTTTAATAACTAATTACGACACAGATACTATTAATAAGCCATTCTAAAATTTTACCATGAAAAATATTACGCTTCTATTATCCTTTTTAATTTGCACTTTCAGCTTTGGACAAAGCAGTACAGCTAATTACGACATTTCAATAACAACTATCTGGAATTCAATAAACCACACCTCAGTTCCAGGGAATGCACATTGGTCGCCTCTTGCCGGGGCTACTCATAAGAATCCTAATGATATTTTAGAATTTGGAGTGACTGCGCCGCTGACTAATGGAATAAAAAATATTGCAGAAACTGGGAGTACCTCCAGTTTTAATAGTGAAGTTGATGCTTTAATAACGGCTGGTAATGCTGACCAATATTTACAACAAGGATTCTCACCATTTGCAGGAAATAACAGTAATTCAACACTAAGTAATGTTACTGTAAGTGAAAATTTTCCGTTAATAACTTTAGTATCTATGGTAGCTCCTAGCCCTGACTGGTTTATAGCTGTTAATAATTTAAATCTACGTTCTGGAAATAACGCAGTGAATAATGGTTGGAAAGATACTTTTACTGTAGATGTTTTTGCTTACGATTCTGGAACAGATTCTGGAACAAATTACACATCTAGCAACATGTCAACAAATCCAAGAGAACCAATTACTATGATATCCGGATTTCCAATAAACGGAAATAAAATGGCAACAATTACTTTTACATATGCTTCTTCAACATTAAGTGCAGAAAATATAAGTTCTGTTGAAAATTTAAAAATTTTCCCAAACCCGTCTAACGGTCATGTTAATATTTCAAACATTCAAAATATTGAATTAAAATCTATAGAGATTTATAGCGTATTATGGACGTTAGTAAAACAAATTCATGTGAGACAAAATTCATCAAAATTAAACTTAGATTTATCACAATTTAATAAGGGAATGTACTTGCTAAAAGTCTTAAATAAAAATGGAGTAAGCCATACTCAAAAACTCGTAATTGATTGACAGTCCCAGAATGAAACATCGTTATTTTTTTAGAATCGTCAATAAAAAGGCCCTGAATTGCTAAATAATCGAGTAAATTAACATGTTAACGTTTTTTTTATAGTTGATATTCGTTTCGGTATACATTTGAGTATAAATATTTTCACCCCAAATGAATATTTTAACCTACAGATTAAACTTTTTAGTGCTTTCGATATTTTTATCGATGTCCACTTGCATCTTTTCTCAAAATGAAGAAGAAGCAAATTGCGGTAATATAACAACTTCAAATGCGATAGCGTTTTACGAAAACATTAAACCTCAACTAAAAAAATACGAAAACGAATTTTTATCAGACAAATCTTCTAGATCTGCTAAAGGGAAGGTTCCAACAAATGTTTTAAATTCTATACCTGTAAAAGTATACATTATCAGAAACTCAGATGGCTCTGGTGGTTTAAATATCTCTGAACTTAATGACGCTATATCAAATCTAAATTCAGTTTACAACGATGCCTTTCTAGAATTTTTCTTGTGTGGTGGTATTGAATATATTGATGATGATAAATTATGTCATTTTAAAAGAGGTGAAGAAAAAAGTTTTATAGAAACTAACTACGTTCCTGGTTTAATAAACATGTATTTTACTAATTACATTGAAAACGAATCTGACGAAGCTATTTGCGGTTACAGTGATAATGTTGGCAGAAATGATATAGTTGTCTTGAAAAATAGTTGTGCCACCAATGGGTCTTCTCTTCCTCATGAGCTCGGTCATTTTTTCTCTTTATTACATACACATGGAGCCGATAATAATAAAAAAACTTCTGAGCTAGTTGATGGTAGTAATTGTGATACTGATGGTGATGGTATTTGTGATACGCCTGCAGATCCAAGATTAAAAAGCTCAACAGTTAATAGTTCTTGTAACTATTTAGGAACAGATACAGATGCTAATGGAGATACTTATACTCCAGATACGAATAATATGATGTCTTATTCTAGAAAAGAATGCAGAAATTATTTCTCTGAACAGCAATTAGCGAGAATGTATGCCTTTTATATGACAACTAAAAGTTATTTATCATGTCCATCATTTAATGCAGACATAGCCGTCAATGAAAGTGAAACGTGTGAAGAATTACTAACAGTAAATTTTGAGAGCATTTGTGATAACATGACTTCATGGCAATGGGATGTAGATGGTGATGGCAATATAGATTATACAACTAAAAACCCTTCACATACTTTTGAAACTGGTATTTATGATGTCAAGCTTACAGTATCAAACAAGTCTAAAACTATAAGAAAAAAGTTTACTAATTTTATTAAAGTAGGTACACATACAGATCTTTTAGATGAAACTTTTGAAGAATTTAATATGCTTGACAATCAAGGTTGGACAAGTAAAGATGTTTCCGGAAACGGTTATTATTGGTATACAAATTTTGGTGATACACAATCGAGTGAAACCGGGCCTTCAAACTATAAGAATTCTGAAAGCAACTTGAACACATACATATATGCAGAATCATCTGGAGCACAACCTGGTGATGTTACTGAGTTTCTTTCACCTTGTATTGATGTGAACTATCAAAACAGTGAATTAGAATTTTCATACCATATGTTTGGTAAAGGCATAGGAGAATTACATGTAGATATTAAAACAGATTCTGGATACATTAATGATGTTATTGATCCGCTTTATGGAAGTCAACAAAACCATCAAAGTGATGATTTTATTACCAATTCAGTTAATTTGTCGTCTTATGCCAACAAAACTATAAAAGTGCGTTTCAGGGCTGTAAGAGGTTCTAGTTGGAAAGGTGATATAGCTATTGATAATATTTTAGTTAAAACGATTCACACCGCTATAACTGATGATATGTATAAAGCATACCCTAACCCAATTAAAGGTGATTTGCTTTATGTTAAAAATAATGATTTGGAAAACATTTCAACCTTTACAATTACTAGTTTAGTGGGACAACCATTTTTGTCTGGTGCGTTAACGAATAATCCTATTGACTTTAGTGGTCTGTCTTCTGGAACCTATTTACTTACTATAACTAATGGTAAATCAAGAGTTGTAAAAAAGATTATCAAATAAAGTCTTTACTTATTAAGTATCGCTTTATTAATTGATTTTATTAAACTTGGTCCTTCATAAATAAAGCCCGTATAAATCTGAATTAAGTCAGCTCCAGCATCTAATTTTTCAAGGGCATCTTTAGCAGAATGAATGCCACCAACCCCAATTATTGGAAATGCTTTATTACTCGTATCAGAAAGATATTTTATAACCTGCGTACTTTTTTCCTTTACTGGTTTCCCACTTAAACCGCCGTTACCAATATCTTCAAGTCTCTCTTTTGAAGCTTTTAATCCTGTTCTGGCTGTTGTTGTATTACTCGCAATAACACCATCAAGATTTGTGTCTTTAACAAGCTCAATAATTTCATCTAATTGATTGTTATTTAAATCTGGTGCTATTTTTAAAAGAATAGGTCTCTGCTTTTTAAAACTTTTATTTGCTTTTTGTACAGCGCCAATTAATTCTTCAAGGTAATCCTTATCATTTAATTTAGCATGACTTCCAACATTAGGACAACTCACATTCAAGACAAAATAATCCACATAAGGATGTAGCGCATTAAAACACTCTAGATAATCACTAGTATAATCTTTTGGTTTCGTATCTGTATTTTTACCAATATTACCACCAATAATCAATTTGCCTTGATTCTTTTTTAGTTGCTCGATTGCAGCGTTTAAACCTTCATTATTAAAACCCATCCTGTTAATAATACCTTGATCGTCTTTTAATCTGAACAACCTTTTTTTAGGATTTCCAACTTGTCCTTTTGGAGTTACGGTGCCTATTTCAATAAAACCAAAACCAAAATTTGCCAATTCATTGTATAACACTGCATTTTTATCAAAACCTGCTGCTAATCCAACGGGGTTTTTAAATGTAAGTCCGAATAAATTTCGTTCTAATCGTTCATCTTCAATAACATATAAACTTCTAAAAAGACTTTTAAATCCGGGGATTTTTGACGTGAATTTTATTAATGAAAATGTGAAATGATGAATTTTTTCAGGATCAAAAGAGAAGAATAGTGGGCGAAGTAGTGATTTATACATCAAAATTATTTGATGCAAAAATAAGTTGAAATACTGTAAATAAAAAATCAAGTTGCACTTACTTATTCACGCTTAATAATCGTAAATTAGAGCCAATTATAGTTATCAATCATCACAAAATTTAATTTACATGATTTCAAAAGAAGACATTATAAAACGGTTTATAAGTTATGTTACTATAGATACAGAATCAGACCCAAATTCTGAAACTACACCAAGCACTAAAAAGCAATGGGATTTAGCAAAAAAACTTGCAGAAGAGCTCGAAATGATAGGTATGCAAGATGTCAGTATTGATGATAATGCGTATATCATGGCAACTTTACCAAGTAATGTGGAATATGATGTGCCCACTATAGGTTTTATTTCCCATTTTGATACCTCGCCAGACTTTACTGGCGCCAACGTTAAACCTCAAATTATTGAGAATTACAATGGTGAAGATATTATTTTGAATAAAGCTGAAGATATTATTTTGTCGCCAGATTATTTTGACGATTTACTGCTCTATAAAGGTCAGACCTTAATCACAACAGATGGCACAACACTTTTAGGAGCTGATGATAAAGCAGGTATTTGTGAAATTGTTTCTGCCATGGAATATTTAATTAAGCACCCAGAAATTAAACATGGAAACATTAAAGTTGGTTTCACCCCAGATGAAGAAATTGGAAGAGGTGCTCATAAATTTGATGTTGAGAAATTTGGAGCAGATTGGGCTTACACCATGGATGGAAGCCAGATTGGTGAATTAGAATATGAAAATTTTAATGCGGCAGGAGCCGTTGTGAAAATAAAAGGAAAAATTGTACATCCTGGTTATGCCAAAGGTAAGATGATAAACTCCATGTATATCGCACAAGAGTTTATTAACTCGCTTCCTAGAATGGAAACTCCAGAACATACTGAAGGTTATCAAGGGTTTTTTCATTTACATAATATGAATGGTGATGTTGAGGAATCTACATTACAATATATTATTCGCGATCACGATAAAAAGCATTTTGAAGCACGTAAAGAAGTTATGGTAAAGCTAACTAACGAACTTAATTCGCAATATGGCAGAGAGGTTATTACAACCGAAATTAAAGATCAATATTTTAATATGAAGGAAAAAGTAGAGCCTGTTATGCATATTGTTGATATTGCCGAAGATGCTATGAAACAACTTGATATTGAACCATTAATAAAAGCCATTCGTGGCGGAACTGATGGCTCACAACTAAGTTATATGGGATTACCTTGCCCTAATATTTTTGCTGGCGGACACAATTTTCATGGACGTTACGAGTATGTACCTGTGGAAAGTATGATTAAAGCGACCGAGGTTATTTGCAAAATTGCAGAACTGACGGCTAAAAAAGCCTGAGTTGATTATTCAAAATACATCAACTAAATAAGTTTAACTATTAATATAAAAAAATTAAAAAAGGTTCATATCAAAGCATTTTGCGCCATATGATTTATAAATCT
>ERZ651770.681-NODE-681-length-15963-cov-2.976898_pt1 | contig 15963 bp, 17 predicted proteins | sample MGYA00514756_ERZ651770 | MGnify/ENA metagenome assembly ERZ651770
CTAACCCCTTTGCGCCTAACTTTCCTACAAAATCAGTATATTCATCAATTTTCTTTCTGGTAAGTTCGGCTGCTCCTGGAACACGAAGCGCAACCACTCTTGCCTTCGAGTCATTTGCCGGTCCGGAAAATACTTTAAACTCCTCATTTTTCATAAGCTCAGAAATATCTTCGAGCTCCAATGGAATTCTAAGATCTGGTTTATCGCAACCATATTTAGTAATAGCATCTTTATATTTAATGCGAGGGACTTTGATTGGTTCATAATTTGTGAATTCAGCCAATAAAGAGGTGATGAGATCCTCTCCCAAATTTATAATATCTTCAGTTGTAACAAATGAAGCCTCTATATCGACTTGTGTAAATTCAGGCTGTCTATCTGCTCGCAGATCCTCATCTCTAAAGCATTTAGCAATTTGATAATACTTATCCAGACCACCTATCATTAAAAGTTGTTTAAATAGTTGAGGTGATTGAGGTAAAGCAAAGAATTCACCTGGGTGGACTCTGCTAGGCACTAAATAATCACGAGCGCCTTCTGGCGTCGCTCTTGTTAAGATTGGAGTTTCGATCTCATGAAAATTATTTAACTCTAAAACAGATCTAATTTTTGAAGTAATTTGTGATCTTTTGATCAATCTATCATTAATATCAGGCCTTCTTAAATCAAGAAATCTATTTTTTAATCTAACATCTTCATTAACCTCTTGATAATCATCCAAAGGAAACTTAGGCGTTAATGCTTTGGAGTAAATGATCAGGCTCTGGGCTTCAATCTCAATTTCACCTGTTGCCATCTTTGGATTGATCGCTCCTTCAATCCTTGCCCTTACTATGCCTTTAATATTTATAACGAACTCACTTCTGCATGAATCTGCAAGGTCAAATGTATCTTTAGATTCTGGATTAAAAACTACCTGCACTATTCCATGCAGATCTCTGATATCTAAAAAAATAACACCGCCATGATCTCTTCTTTTGTGAACCCAGCCTGAAATCTCAACCTCTGCACCAATATCTGAACTTTGAATATCCCCGCAGTAGTGTGATCGCATTTTTTAACTTCCTTTTTAAAATTTATTTTTCCGTGCTAGAGCTCGGAGATTTGTCTGTAGTTTTTTTTGGTTCTTTTGGTTTGCTAGCCTTATCATCTTTAGCATCTACTATATTCTTTTTAGCGCCAGTTTTAAAATCTGTTTCATACCAGCCACCGCCCTTCAGCCTAAAGGAAGGAGCTGATACTAACTTCTGAATAGATTTTTCACTACATTGAGGGCAAATTTCAGCAGGCTGATCAGAAAATTTCTGAATTAATTCAAATTGATGCTCGCAATTAGAGCATTTGTAATCATAAATCGGCATAAGTGTCTAAAAAAATATAAAATTATAAACTAAATGAATATTCAAATATAAAAAATGTTTTGGTCAAAGATTTTCATACCAACTTTAAAAGATTCACCTCAGGATGCAGAGGTAATTAGTCATCAACTAATGCTTAGAGCCGGGATGATCAGAAAGGTCTCTTCAGGAATATACACTTGGCTTCCACTAGGATTAAAAGTTCTTCGTAAAATAGAGAATATTGTGCGAGAAGAGATGGATCAATCTGGAGCGCAGGAGGTGTTGATGCCTATGGTGCACCCAAAAGAATTATGGGAAGAAACAAAGCGCTGGGAGAAAATGGGACCAGAATTATTAAGATTTAAGGATAGGCACGATAGAGATTTTTGCTTGGGCCCTACTCATGAAGAGGTCATCACAGACTTAGTAAGAAATAATGTAAAGAGTTATAAAGAGCTTCCTTTAAATATCTATCAAATCCAAACAAAATTTAGAGATGAAATTCGACCAAGGTATGGGGTAATGAGGGGTAGAGAATTTTTAATGAAAGATTCATATAGTTTCAATATTGATGAGGCTTCATTGCAAGAAACATATCTTTTAATGAGAAATACCTATAAAAAAATTCTAGAGAGAATTGGCCTAGAATACAAAATAGTAAAGGCAGATTCTGGTGCAATTGGTGGAGATGCTTCAGAAGAATTTCATGTATTGGCAGAAAATGGTGAAGATACTATAGCTATTAGTGATGCATCTGAATTTGCAATAAATACAGAGCTATTGCTAAATAAGGGAGAAGATATAAGCACTCTAGAAGGTAAGCCATCTCCTGATGGAAATGGTGTTATTGAGATTAAAAAAGGAATTGAAGTTGGTCATATCTTTCAGCTAGGAAAAATCTATACAGAGTTAATGAAAGTTAATGTATTAAATCAAGAAGGCAAAGCTGTTGATCTATTTATGGGTTGTTACGGGATTGGAGTTTCGCGACTTGTTGCTGCCGCAATTGAACAAAATAACGATGGCAAAGGGATCTTATGGCCAGAATCAATTGCACCATATGAAGTAAATATTGTTGCTATTGGTTATACCAAGGAGCCAAAAATTGCTGACGCTGCAAACAACTTAAGTGAGCAATTGCAATCTATGGGCTATGAAGTAATCGTAGATGATAGAAAAGACGGATATGGTACCAAGATGAAAGATGCTGAATTAATTGGCATACCAGTAAATATAATTATAGGGAATAAGTTTGTAGAGTCAGGGGAAGTTGAGCTAAAGCATAGGAATGGTCAAAGCTCAACAAACAATATCACTGAAATTACCACAATCTTTGAGCATTTCAAAAATCAATAATTAGATTCTCTCAATTATCGTAGCATTTGCTGTTCCACCGCCTTCACAGATTGCCTGAAGCCCAAATTTAGCATCTCTTCTTTCGAGTTCATGCAAGAGTGTAGTCATCAGTTTAGCTCCTGTTGCTCCTAGAGGATGGCCTAGAGCCATAGCACCACCATTAACATTTAATTTATCTTTATCAGCTTTAAGTTCAATTGCCCATGACAGAGGAACTGGAGCAAACGCCTCATTGACCTCATATAAATCTATATCATTAATATTTAACCCAGCTGCTTTAAGTACTTTATGAGACGCAGGAATTGGCCCGCCTAGCATCATAATAGGATCATCGCCCACGACACTAATAGCAACAATTCTCGCCCTAGGATCAGTTTTAATTTTCTTAAGGCCGGCATCATTGCAGACCATTACAGCTGCAGCGCCATCAGTAATTTGACTTGCGTTACCAGCAGTAATAACACCACCTTCAGTAACTGTCTTAAGTCCAGCCAGGGCTTCGAAGCTAGCATCATATCGAATACCTTCATCCACAAAGATCATATCTGATTTACCTTCTGCATTTTTTGCCTGTATTGGAAGAATCTCTCTATCAAAATATTTTCCCTCAACTGCAAGCATGGCTTTTTGATGACTGCTTAGTGCAAAATTGTCTAAATCTTGACGGGAAAGATTCCATTTTTCAGCCATAAGCTCGGCACCAGTAAATTGTGAGAAGAAAATACCAGGATATCTCGTTTTCATACCCTCTGAATCAAATGGAAGACCGTGACCAGCCTCATAACCATCTTTAATACTCGCACCAATTGGAACCATTGACATGATTTCCACGCCACCACCAATAACAACGTCTTGGGTACCTGACATCACTGCTTGGATTGCAAAATGTATTGCTTGTTGAGAAGATCCGCACTGCCTGTCTACAGATGTGCCTGGGACCGATTCTGGTAAGCTGGACGCTAAAATAGCATTTCTAGCTACATTTCCAGACTGAGCTCCAACCTGATCAACGCAACCAAAAATAACATCATCAATGAGGGCAGGATCAATACCTGTTTGTAAGACCAGCTCATCAAGAACTTTTGCTCCCAAATCAGCTGGGTGCCAAAGGCTTAGACTTCCATTTTTTTTTCCACCAGGTGTTCTGACAGCTGAAACTATGTATGCATTATTTGACATTACTCTCTCCTATAATAGAGAGAGTATCTTAATCAATTTTTACCTAACTTAGCAATAAAGTGAATGTTACTTTTTAGCTGGCTTGTTAATGGAGGGTATGTAAGCAGTCTTAATTTCTTTCATTAAGCTATCACGAATCTTTGGGTTCTCTTTAAGATACTTACTTGCATTTACCTTCCCTTGACCAATTTTCTCTCCATTATGGCTATACCAAGATCCAGATTTTTCAATTAACTCTAGCTTCTGGCCAAACTCTAGAATCTCGCCTTCAACATTAATGCCCTCACCGTACATAATTTGAAATTCTGCTTGCTTGAATGGGGGCGAGACCTTATTTTTAACAACTTTAACGCGAGTCTCATTTCCCACGACCTCTTCACCCTCTTTAACTGCTCCTATTCGACGAATATCCAATCGAACTGATGAATAAAATTTTAATGCATTACCGCCAGTAGTTGTCTCTGGATTACCAAAGATGACTCCAATTTTCATTCTAATTTGATTAATAAAAATTACCATGCAATTGGATCTTTGAATATTGCCTGTAATTTTTCTAAGTGCCTGAGACATTAATCTCGCCTGCAAACCCATATGATGATCGCCCATGTCTCCTTCAATCTCAGCTCTTGGAGTTAAAGCAGCAACTGAATCTATAACTATTAAATCAACACTTCCTGATTTAACTAACATGTCAGTAACTTCAAGAGCTTGTTCGCCAGTATCTGGTTGCGAAAGAAGAAGTTCATCAACATTCACTCCAAGCTTTGAAGCGTAATTAGGATCTAGCGCATGCTCGGCATCTATAAATGCCGCCGTACCACCAGCTTTTTGACACTCTGCAATAGCCTGAAGAGTTAATGTGGTCTTCCCTGATGACTCAGGGCCAAAAATTTCTATAACACGTCCTTGAGGCAACCCCCCAATTCCAAGCGCAATATCTAATCCGATCGAACCGGTTGATACACAAGGCATATCGACTATTTCACGATCGCCCATCTTCATTACTGTTCCTTTTCCAAATTGCTTTTCTATCTGTGAAAGCGTCTCTGTTAGGTTTTTATCTTTATCTGACATAACTTACTCCTTACTGTATATATGTACAGTATATTACAAAATACAGAAATGTAAATTAAATATTATCAGATTCATGCTGACTTGTTCACGAGTCATTGCTAAAATCTCATTTAATTCATCACTAAGTTTATTTCATGGCATTTATCGTTACAGAATCCTGCATTAAATGTAAGCATACAGACTGTGTGGAAGTTTGCCCTGTTGATTGTTTTTATGAAGGTCCAAATTTTTTAGTTATTCATCCAGAGGAATGTATTGACTGCGCATTATGTGAACCAGAGTGCCCGGTTGATGCAATTTTTTCAGAAGATGAGCTGCCCGATGATCAGATACCCTTTATTGAAATTAATGCTGAGTTAAGTGAAGTTTGGCCAAATATTACTGAAGAGAAAGATCAGCTACCTGAGGCAGATGAATACGCTAGCATTAAAGAAAAGATACACTTGCTGGAAAAATAGGTTAATTAAAACTTTATACCAGAGGTCTTAACCGGAGATCCATTTTTTCGTAGCTGAAACCTAAGCATTGGAGATGAGACCTCAGAACTGCCAACATTAGCGATGATCTCCCCCCTAGAAATAACATCACCCTTTTTAACAAAGATATCTTTGCAATGAGCATAAAGACTTAAGAATCCATTTGGATGAGAGATCATCACAAGGTTCCCATACCCTGGAATATCAGCTCCAGCAATTACCACCCTACCTTCTTGTACCGAAGAAATTGGATTCCCTTTTTCTGTTTCATACATAAGCCAATAAGATCCCTGAGAAACTGGTTTCTTGTTTGTGTTAATTGGGCTATGCCAAGTAACAATTTGCTCAGAACTTATAAAAGCCTTGCTAGCGGAATCAGCATCAAAATATAATTTTTGCCCTGGAAAAATTGTAAAAGGTTTCAACAGATTGTTATCTTCAATGATCGTTTCAGGATCTAAGTTATATTGCAGAGCAATAGACCAAATAGAATCACCGGATTGGACTACATAAGACTCTTTTGAGCTCTGAGGCATCTTTGTTAAAAAATTTGATGTGACACTTTCTAATGAGCTGCATCCACCGATCAAAAGAATTGCAATCAAATAAAGTACAGAAAATTTCATTAGATTAATGAGTATCCTGATATAAATATTAAACCAGCAAAAAGAAATAAGAGCTTGTCTTCATATTTTAGATAAGCAGCTAGAATGAATTTCGGCAAAAGTAATAAAGAAACCAGGCAACCCAATCCAAAAGGAAGAAGTATCCCCAAGTTAAGCTGAGAAATTGACTGGATGACCAATCCATAAACACCTAAAATTACAAGAATTGCACTTCCAGATATGCCTGGAATTAAAAAAAATGAGAATGCCAATAATCCACATGCAAATAAATACAAAGTACCTGGTGTCTCAAAATCTATAGCGAGCCCATTCAGAAAAAATCCTATTCCTATTCCTAGAAATGCAAAAACAAGCAATAAAGGTTTTTCAAATGCTGAGATAAAGAAATTGGCAACCTGGATCGAGATAATAATCATAAGCCATCCCAGGACATCAAAAAAAACCTCTTCATAGTTCTGGATTAAATAATCTATAGCTTTGGAGAATAAAATAATAGAAAGCAGCATCGACCCTATTAATGGAAAGAATAACTTGAGCTGAAAGTTTTGAGAAAGCTGAGAAATATTTAAAGATACATTACTCCATTTCAGCTCACTGAGAATAGACATTAAATTTTTATAAATTTTAAACACCACCGCAATAGTAGAACCGGAAACTCCTGGAATGAGCTCGGCAAGCCCCATGCAAAAGCCAGCAATGGCATATTTAATTTGCTGCGACATATTTAGATAGCTCCCTTTGAGGTGCCAGGAAGCATAGGAACAAATGCGACATCCTCGTGAATAACTTCCTCATGTTCGCTTTCACTTGTTTTAGTAATTACATAAAGTTTTTGATGTCCCTCTAAACCAACTGGGATGACTAATTTTCCATTAATCTCCAATAATTCTAGTAGCTCTTTAGGATACTCTCGAGGTGCAGCTGCGCAGATAATTCCATCAAATTTTACACTTTCACCCCATCCCTCAAAGCCATCTGCATGCTTAATAAGTATATTTCTTATTCCAAGCTCCCTAAGATTTTCTCTGGATTTCATTACCAAAGGTTTAACTCTTTCTACCGCACAAATCTCCTCTGCAAAATAAGACAATACTGCGGATTGGTATCCACACCCCGATCCAATTTCAAGAATTTTTTTCATTACCCTGCCCCTCTTACTGGTATGGCTGATAAGGTGTTCTGTCATCTTTGCCACTATGTATGGTTGAGAAATAGTTTGTTTATAGCCAATAGTGAGAGATCTATTTTCATAGGCACGACTCCACAATGCTTCATCTAAAAAAATATGCCTTGGCACCTGACTCATTGCATCTAGAACACGAAAGTCTTTAATTCCCATCTCAAGCATTAGCTGAATCATCTGCTCTTGAACTCTTGCGGAAGTAAAACCTGAACTACGCATCAGTAAATGCAGTTTCAAAAATTTGCCAATCAGAATCCGTTGCAGTTAAGTTATAGTCAAGAATAGAAATAGAAATGTAATTGTCTTTTATGGCCTGCATATCTGTATTCACTTGATCTGGCATTAGGGCACCAGAAGGACCAAAGCTGTAAAATGATGATGACTCATTTTTTCTAATGAGATCAGGTATATCTGGAATGCCTCTTTTGCCCAGTGTCGTTATTTTAATGCCTGCTATCTTTGACTCTGGTAGATCAGGAAAATTAACATTAACTAAAAGATTTTTATCCGCAGGCAAACTCTTAGCCTGCTTAGTTATAGTTGCAGCCCTTCTTGCAATAAATTCAAGATTCTTAGGCGCAAAAGCTGCCACTGAAAATGCCACCGGCACATAACTTAACCTTCGACCGGCGATGGCAGCTCCGACTGTTCCAGAGTAAAAAATATCTTCTCCGAGATTAGCTCCTAGGTTAATGCCTGAGACAATCATATCAATAGGCTCGGATATAATAGAAAGCAATCCAAGATATGAGCAATCTGCTGGAGTTCCAGAAACAGCATAAATATTCTTATCAATTTCTTGAACTTCTATCTCTTTCCGCAAGCTAATGGCTGCACTCATGCCGCTACAGTTATCCTTGGGAGCAATTAAAAATACTTGATTATTGGCTCCGAGTGATTTGTACAACTCCTTAATTCCACTTGCCTCATAGCCATCATCATTTGTTAATAATATATTCATCTCACCTCCATTAATGATGCAATTGCGTAAACAGCTATTCCATTGCCTTGACCAATAACTCCCATGCCTTCTGCAGTAGTCGCCTTAATTGCAATGTCTCCTTTCTCAATCTTTAATAATTCTGATAAGGCCTCTTTCATAACAGGAACATGAGGGGTAATCTTTGGTTGCTCGCATATAATGACCAAATCAACATTTCGTGGTTGAAGTTTTTTGTGCTCTAAAAGGTTTAGAGTTTTTTCTAAGATAACAATGCTGCTTAAATTTTTATTAGCAGCGTCAGTATCAGGAAAATAATACCCAATATCATTAAGACCTCCAGCTCCCAGCAAGGCATCTGCCAGTGCATGCAGAACAATATCCCCATCAGAATGAGCAACAATAGATAAATTACTTTCAAGGAAAATGCCAGCCAAAGTCATTCCATTCCCAGGCTCTAATCTATGAAAATCTATGCCTCTGCCAATTCTAGAATCATCAATTTCTGGTATTCTTAAATCATCTGGAAAGGTTACTTTATTGTTCAATCTGTTGCCTTCAACAACCTTAACCTTGTAGCTAGCATGTTCCATAGCCTGAGTCTCATCGGTAAACTCTTCACCTGAATTAATTGCCTGACTTAGAGCATCTTGAATAGCCAAGGTATTAAAAATTTGAGGTGTTTGAACTTGAAAAAAGCTAGCTCTATCTACTGGAATAAATTGATTATCTTTTTTTTCTCTCAAGGAATCTGAGAGAGCAATACATGGGTATATGCCATCCCAATCTGAGCTACTATGAAATTCATTCAATAGGTCTGCAAGATGCGTTAATTCTAGCCATGGTCTAACAGCATCATGAATTAATACTGCCTTACTATCCTCTCCATCAATCTTTGATGCTGCATTGAATACTGATTGAATTCTAGTTGCTCCTCCTGAAACAATTGAGATTTTAGGATGATTAAAAAATGACTGGGATTGAATCAATTGATCGTCGGGATGAACAGCAATATAAATTATTTGAACCTCAGGAATATCAATAAATATGCTGACGGTTTGCTCTAGTATAGTTTGAGATCCAAGCATGCAGTATTGCTTTGGTTTCTTCGCTTTAAAACGAGATCCAGCTCCAGCAGCTGGAATAATGACTGAAATTTTATTGTTGCGGTTCATCAGCATTTATTTCTTGAAAGCTTATAAATTCCTCACCTTGCATTATCAGATTTAGTTCTTCTCTGGCAAATTTTTCAGCATATAAATCATTTTGTTGCTTGCTTTTGATTGCAGACTCTAAAAAATTATTTTCTGTCTCGAGAGAATCATTGGCATCGCTCAATAACTTATTTTCATTCTGAAGAACGGCAAAGCTTGCTTTGCTATCAGCACCAAAAAAAAGGCCATAAGCGGTGATGGCAATAAGAAAGATTAAAAGCCATGTCAGAACTCTAATTAAAGACATTTTTAGCAAATGTTAGATTGGGATTTTGTGCCTCTATCCACAATAATCTATTATATTTCGCTACTCTATCTGAGCGACAAGGGGCTCCTGTTTTTATTTGCCCTGCTCCCAATCCCACACATATATCTGCAATAATAGTATCTTCGGTTTCTCCTGATCTATGAGAAATAACTGAAGTAAAATTATTAGAATTTGCTAAGTATATTGTTTTAATGGTCTCGGTAATGGTGCCTATTTGATTAAATTTAATTAGTATTGAATTCGCTAGCGACTCATCGATACCTCTTTGAAGCTCTTTCACATTTGTAACAAACAGGTCATCTCCAACTAACTGACATTTTTCACCTAAAGTCTCTGTGAGTTTTTGCCAGCCCAAGAAATCGCTCTCATCCATACCATCCTCAATAGATACGATTGGATAGGTTGCAGCTAATGATTCAAGATACGTAGAAAATTCTGCTGAGGTTAATTGAGAAGATTCTCCCTTTAAATGATACAAATTATCTTGATAAAATTCAGTAGCAGCGCAATCAAGAGCAAGACTTACATCAATTCCAGGTCTTAAACCGTTATTTGTTATAGCCTGCATGATGAGCTCGATAGCCTCATTATTTGATTTTAAGTTTGGTGCAAATCCACCCTCATCGCCAACGCCCGTGCTTAAGTTTTTATCTTGCAAAAGCTTTTTCAACCCAGCATATATTTCTGTAGACCACTGCATTCCTTCTGAGAAGGAGCTTGCTCCAATTGGCATAATCATAAATTCTTGTATATCAATATTATTGTCAGCATGCTCCCCACCGTTAATAATGTTGAGCATGGGAATTGGCAGATTCATGTCAAGCATCACGCCATTAATATCGCTATAAATTTTGTTTACGTATTGGTATATAGGGATGTGATTAAAATTAGCTCCTGCTCCTAATACTGCAAGCGAAACTCCTAGAATTGCATTTGCGCCAAGATTAGATTTTGTATCAGAGCCATCTAAAGCAATCATTGTTTCGTCTATTAACCTTTGATGATTAACATCCATCCCAATAAGAGCGGGTGCAATTTTATTGTGGATATTATTTACAGCCATCTGAACTCCTTTGCCTAAATAGGTTGAGCCTCCATCACGAAGTTCTAGAGCTTCTCTAGAGCCAGTTGAAGCTCCGCTTGGAACCATGGAGGTATATGAAGCTCCACTTTCCAAATCAACTCTACATGAGATAGTTGGAGTTCCTCTAGAGTCAAAAACCTGAATGGCTTTAATTGATTTGATGCTTGGCATTATGAGCTTGCGTCTTGCTGTTTTATAAATGTATCTAAGGCGCTTAACTGAGAAATAACAGAGTAAATAGTATCAGCAGCAATGGCGCATGGGCCATCACATTTAGCCTCATCTGGATTCGGATGGGCTTCTAAAAATAAGCCTGCAATACCTTGGCTTAAACCAGCTTTTGCAAGAGGCAATAAAAACTCTCTTCTTCCGCCAGCTGCATTACCTAGACCACCAGGCAGTTGAAGGGAATGAGTTGCATCAAAAATGACAGGCACATTTAAATTTTTCATTATTTGAAAATTTAACATGTCAACAACAAGGTTGTTGTAGCCAAAAGAGTTTCCTCTTTCGCATAATATAATCTGGCTATTCCCAGCTTCTTTACATTTTTCAATTACATTTTTCATTTCTGGGGCTGAAAGAAATTGGGGTTTTTTAAATTGAATAATCTTGTTGGTTTGAGCGGCAGCTGTGACAAGATCCGTCTGTCTGCATAAGAAAGCTGGGATCTGAATAATGTCACAGATTTCTGCTACTTGATTCGCCTGACTGGATTCATGAATATCAGTAATCACAGGAACATCAAAATTATTCTTAATCTTTTCCAGTATTTTTAGGCCCTCATCTATGCCTGGACCCCTATAAGATGAAATAGAGCTTCTATTGGCTTTATCAAAAGAGCCTTTAAAAATCCAATTTACATGGAAATCAGAGGCAGCTCTAGCAAACTGCTCAGCTACAGTCATAGCAATAGACTCTGATTCAAGGACATTAACGCCACCCATAAGAGTCATAGGCTCCGCATTACCAATTGTAGAATTATTTAACTTTAGAGCAGTCATCTTTTAATCTTAATAGCTTTTAAAATAAAATCATTAAATATTGGGTGGCCATCTCGAGGATTAGAGGTAAATTCAGGATGAAACTGACATCCTAGAAACCAAGGATGTTTTTTAATTTCAATCATTTCTGCTAATTTACCATCTAGCGATGTTCCTACTATATCCATTCCACCTTTAACCAGAGCATCTTTGAATTCAGGATTAACCTCATATCTATGTCGATGACGTTCAATAATTTTATTTTTTTTATAAAGTCTTTGAGAAAGAGAATTCTCCTTGATTGAGCATTCCTGCCCACCCAATCTCATTGTCCCACCAAGATCTGAATTTTTATTTCTAAGCTCTGTCTTGCCAGTTGCATCTTTCCACTCTGTCACCAAACCTATAACTGGGTATTTTGTTTTTTCATTAAACTCTGTGCTGTTTGCACTCTTATAACCTAAGACATTTCTAGAGAATTCAATTATAGCTATTTGCATACCCAAACAAATTCCAAAGTAAGGTAATTTATTAAGGCGAGCATACTCACAGGCATAAATCATACCTTCAACACCCCTGCTTCCAAATCCACCGGGAATCAAAACAGCTTGGTGCTGACTAAGAACTTTTGAAACATTTGATTTTGTAATCTTGGACGCATCAATCATATCTATCTCAACTTTCGCAAGATTAACAATGCCTGCATGATCCAGAGCTTCATTTAAAGATTTATATGAATCTTTTAAATCTACGTACTTGCCAACAACAGCTATAGATACTTTTTTCTTAGGGTTGAGTTTAGCTTCTACCACCCTTTTCCAGTCATTAAGCTTTGGCGGCTTAACAGATGATAGGTTTAATTTTTTTAGTAAGATTTTGTCAACCCCTTGAGCATAAAGTAACAAGGGGATGGAATAGACAGTTTCGGCGTCGTGCATTGAAATTACACTTTTAGGATCAACCGAACAAAAAAGTGCAATTTTTTTCTTTTCATCCTGAGGTAATTCTTGTTCTAACCTGCAAATAAGGCAGTCTGGTTGCAGACCTAGTGACCTTAGCTCTTTTACTGAATGTTGAGTAGGTTTGGTCTTTAACTCCTCAGAAACCTTGATATAAGGAACCAAGGTTAAGTGAGCCAGAGCAGTTCTAGATACTGGTAATTCAAGCATCATTTGCCTAATCGCTTCTATAAATGGCTGACTTTCAATATCGCCAACGGTGCCGCCAATTTCAACGATAGCTATATCTGCGCCTTTAGCACCAGCCTTAATTCTGCGTTTTATCTCGTCGGTAATGTGGGGAATAACCTGAACGGTTCCACCTAGGTAATTGCCTCTTCTCTCTTTTTTAATAACTTCTTCATATACCTTTCCAGCAGTAAAATTATTCTTTTTGGTCGCCTGAAATCTTACAAACCTCTCATAATGACCTAAATCTAGATCCGTTTCTGTGCCATCATTTGTTACGAATACTTCTCCGTGCTGAAATGGGCTCATAGTGCCTGGATCTACATTAATGTATGGGTCTAATTTGTTGAGAGAAACTTTGAGACCTCGAGCTTCAAATAGAGCTCCGAGAGAAGCTGCTGCGATTCCTTTTCCGAGAGAAGATACCACCCCGCCGGTGATAAATATGTACTTAGTTTGTGCCATCAGTTTTCAGTTTTTGATGGTTAAACAGAATATCAGATATTAGAATTAATAAATACTAATTAAGCACTTTCTTCGAATAAAGGTCTCGATAAATCAGCCCAGTCAATATCAGCATCACTTTTAGCTGTTGCATATTCTAAAATGCCTAGATCTTCAAACTTACCTTTTACAGAATCTCTTAGCAGACCAATCCTTTTTAGATTTGGCATTACCCTTTGAAAAAGTAGTTTTTGGAAATGCTTAGTAATATCTGAACTTAATTGAAATTGTCTAGCGTCCTCTGAATTCCAGCCAAAATGATCAAAAACATCTGTAGATATAAGTCTTTCTCGACTTAACCAGCATGCCTCATAAGCAAATTGTGCTCTTTCTTCTTTCTCTTCTTCGGTTAAAGTTTCAACAAATTCTTCTAAATAATTAATTCCAAAAGTAACATGTCTTGCCTCGTCTCGAATAATTAGACCAAGCATATCTCGTAACACTGGATCTTTTGTAAGTTCTCGTGAGGTCTGAAATGCTGCCAAAGCTAATCCCTCAATAATAATCTGCATGCCAATAAATTTTAGATCCCATCTTGGATCAGTAAGAATCTTATCAAGGATTGATTTTAAAGCATTGCCAATTGGATACATCATTTTTGTTCTAGTCTGAATATATTTATTAAATGCTTCGACATGCCTTGCTTCATCAAAAGTCTGAGATGCGGCATAAAGCTTTGCATTGTAGGTTGGTGCGCATGAGGTTAGCTGAGAGGCAACTAACAACGCTCCTTGCTCACCATGAAGGAACTGACTTTGGCTCCAAGCCATTCTATGATTTAAGAACTCTACTTTTCTTTCATCAGACAGTTTTTGATATGGAGCATAATCGTCCCAAAATATTGGAGTTGGTTCAGTCATTGGCTCAAATGGTCTAGACCAATCTACATCAACCTCAACGTTCCAATTAAGCTCTTTACCTAGCTCATACAGCTTTTTAATTCTATTATCTTGATGGGTATAATCCCAGTTATAAGATCCAGTTAATGGCGTGCTAAATATTTCAGCAATATCATCTGCAACAGCCTCTGTCATATATGGAGGCAAATCTTCCTCTAGTTGAATCTCTCTTGGATTATTATCTAGGTAATTAATTTTCATACGTTTATATAATGTCTTTGAACTCTAGGACTTATTTTGGTCATAAGTTCATAGGAAATCAAATTATTTTTTTGAGTATTTTCTAGAATTGATAGCTCAGGAGACCATAACTCACACCAATCTCCAATTTTACAATCAGGAATGTCAGTTATGTCAATAGAAATAAGATCCATGCTTACCCTGCCAATAATTGATGATAAATTTCCATTCACCAATACAGAGGTTCCATCTAATGCTATTTGAGGAAAACCATCAGCATATCCACAATAGATAATGGCAATCTTAGATTTTTTTTCAGTTTTTACACGTCCACCATATCCAATTCTTTCATTAGCATTCAAAGACTGAATCGATATTATTTGACTTCTAAATGTCATAGCTGTTTTAAGTCCGGGTAAATCTAAGCCACCATACATTGCGATTCCAACCCTCACCCAGTCATGTGCATGTTCCGGGAAATTACATACACCTGATGAGTTTAAAATGCTTCGACCTAGGTTTTGGCCAAGCTCTCTCCAAGCTTTATCAAAGTTTCTCAATTGAATATTATTCAATTCATCACCTTGATTGTCTGCACATGCTAAGTGAGTCATTAAAAGATTTGAATCCTTGGCAAAAGGCTTGAGTTGGTCGAGTGCTTTGATGTCAAAGCCCAGTCTGTTCATTCCTGTGTTTAATTTTAGCCAAAAAGTTAATTCCTCCAAATACTGCTTTGCTAAGGGCAACTGCGCATCTGAATGAATTACCGTCCAAATATTATTTTTTTTTAGCAAATCATATGCATCTGATGAGTAGACACCTTGCATTGCCAAAATTGGTTTAGAGGACTCCTCACGCACTGCAATGGCTTCGTCAAGTCTAACTACACCAAAACCATCAACAATATCATTTAAAGCCTTGGCGGCAATCCCTAGATCATGTCCATATGCATTGCTTTTAATGATTCCCATAAATTTACAATCCTTAGATAGGTTGCTTTTAATGGTTTGGATATTATTTCTGACTAACTCATAGTCGATAATGAGCTCAGAATTTGGTTCTATCATTGAATGGAATCGTAATAACTGTCCACTGCAAAGTCTTCAAACCTTGTGTATTCTTTTAAGAAAGTAAGATTCACTTTACCAATGGGCCCATTTCTTTGTTTACCAATAATAATTTCAGCCTTATTACCTTCTTCTGAATCTTCATTGTAAACTTCATCTCTATAGATAAATAAAATTACATCAGCATCTTGCTCAATTGCTCCCGAGTCCCTTAAATCAGCCATGATAGGTCTCTTATTTGGGCGTTGCTCAACAGCTCTATTTAACTGAGATAATGCAATCACAGGCACGTTTAATTCTTTTGCAAGCATTTTTAAAGATCTAGATATCTCTGAAATTTGATTTACCCTATTCTCTTATGACGCAGGTATTTGCATTAGCTGAAGATAGTCTACAACGATCA
>ERZ651770.702-NODE-702-length-15556-cov-3.319917_pt1 | contig 15556 bp, 14 predicted proteins | sample MGYA00514756_ERZ651770 | MGnify/ENA metagenome assembly ERZ651770
CAATTCATTCTCAATGGCAAAAAGCTATGTTAGTGGTTTGCTTGGGAAGGCTATTATGGAAGGACACATCAAAAGTTTAGATCAGCCAGTGGGTGATTTTTTCCCTCAATATAATAGTGGACTTTCCTCTGAAGTAACAGTGGGTGATCTAGCGTCTATGGCTTCTGGATCCAGCTGGAAAGAATCTTATTACTCTCCTTTTACAATAACAGCCCGTGCCTATTTTGGAAAGGAATTAGAAAAAACAATTCTTGGACTCACAACAGTATCCAGTCCAGGAGAATCTTTTAAATATGCAAGTGGAGACACCCAGTTACTCGCCATGGTAATTGAAAAAGCAACGGGCAAAAAAATGTACGACTATCTTTCAGAAAGTTTTTGGATCCCCTTAGAAAGTGAAAACGAAGCTCTTTGGCAAATAGATAGTGAAGAAAACGACATGGTCAAAGCTTACTGTTGTATTGCTACTAATGCAAAAGATTTTGCACGTTTTGGGAGACTTTACAAGGATAATGGAAAATGGAACGGAAAACAGCTTTTAGACTCAACTTTTGTGACTAAATCTATTCAACCCCGTTTTAAAGAAAGCCCCCAATATGGATATGGTTGGTGGCTACGAAAAACAGAGAATAAATCATTTTTTATGATGGAAGGCCATTTAGGACAATTTGTTGCGGTTGAGCCAAGAGATAACGTAATGGTGGTTAGACTCGGCCAAGAAAAAAAATCTTACGGAAATGACCCTTACAATGGCGACATCAGCACTTATATTGAAGAAGCCTATAAGATGTTGTTAAGTGAGCAACAACTACAGCCATGATACAATTGAATTTCCATAAACTTAAATATTACTTGCACTAAAGTTTTTAATTAGGGTGTTTAATGGCACTTCTCCATTGATTACATTTACTGTTGCAAATCATTTAAGTTGTAATAAGAAAAAAGATTTTGATTACATTTAAACTATGAAACCTTCACCAATTCTTAGCGTTAAAGACCTTCGAATCACCTTTAAATCTTTGAGTGGCATAAGCGAAGTGGTTCACGGTATAACATACAATCTATATCAAGATGAAATCCTCGGGGTCGTTGGCGAATCTGGAAGCGGAAAGTCTATCACTTCACTCGCAGTTATGGGGCTATTGTCCTTTACCAAAGGGGTGTCTGTCACAGGAAATGTTTTATTCAACAATGAAAATCTAGTTAACTGTTCTCAAAAGAAGCTAGAAAAAATTCGCGGCAAAAAGATAGCTATGATATTTCAAGAGCCTATGAGTGCTCTAAATCCTTCTGTTTGCTGTGGGAAGCAGGTTGAAGAGGTTTTGCTTCATCACATTAATATTACAACAAAAGAAGCGCAAGAAGAAGTAATTCGTCTATTTAATGCCGTTAAAATTCCAGACGCTAAAAACACATACAAAAAATATCCTCATGAGATTTCAGGGGGGCAACAACAGCGAGTTATGATTGCAATGGCTGTTGCTTGCAAACCAGAAATTCTAATCGCTGATGAACCAACAACCGCTTTAGACGTCACTGTTCAAAAAGAGATTATTGCACTACTGAAAAAACTTCAAAAAGAATTTAAAATGAGTGTAATTTTTATAAGTCATGATTTGGTTTTAGTTTCTGAAATTGCAGATCGAGTTTTGGTAATGTGCCAAGGCGATATTATTGAAAAAGGCGCTATAAAATCCGTATTTAAAAACCCAGAAGAAGAGTACACAAAAGCGCTTATTGGTACACGACCCACACTAGATAGTCGTTTAAAAAAGCTCCCAACAATTAATGACTTTTTATCCGGAAGAATTCCCAAATCGCTCGTTACAAAGATAGATAGACAAGAAAAACATAAAAATATTTATAGCAACGCCCCATTACTAGAGGTGATTAATCTTGAAAAAACGTACTATTCTAAAGCCTCTTTCTTCGGAACAAAAAAAGCCTTTAAGGCTGTGGATAACGTTAGTTTCAAAGTGTATTCTGGAGAAACACTTGGTCTTGTTGGTGAGTCTGGTTGTGGCAAATCTACGCTTGGAAAAGCTATCTTGCAACTAGACAAAGCATCTGCGGGGTTACTAAAATATAGAGGGAATGACGTTACAAACCTTTCTACAAAAGCTTTGCGAGCTTTACGAAAAGAAATCCAAATTATTTTCCAAGACCCCTATGCCTCGCTGAACCCTCGGCTCACGATTGGAAAAGCAGTTATGGAACCCATGAAAGTGCATGGGTTATTTAACTCTGATAGCGAACGAAAAGCTAAAACTATTGAGATTTTAGAGAAAGTCGGGTTAAAAGCAATTCATTTTGATCGCTATCCTCATGAGTTTTCGGGTGGACAACGGCAACGAATAGGCATTGCTAGAACCATTGCTGTTCAGCCAAAATTAATTATCTGTGACGAATCAGTATCTGCCTTAGATATTTCTGTGCAAGCACAGGTGCTTAATTTATTGAATTCGCTAAAAGAAGATTTTGGGTTTACCTACATTTTTATATCACATGATTTGTCCGTGGTAAAGTTTATGTCAGACCAGTTGATGGTGATGAACAAAGGCAAAATAGAGGAAATTGGAGAGGCTGATGCTATTTATAAGTCACCACAAAAAGAATATACCAAAAAATTATTAGAAGCAATCCCTAAAGGAATTTAAAACACCCAATAAAGCCAAAGGCAAAGGGATGATGATCATTAAAAATCCATTTCAGGCACCTCTCCGTCAATAATAAGATGACCTTCTGTTGCTTGTTGAATCGTTTCAACTGAAACACCTTTTGCACGCTCTAAAAGCTTAAAGCCTTTTTTAGTGACTTCCAAAACAGCTAAGTTAGTAACCACTTTTTTGACACAACCAACCCCTGTAAGTGGAAGTGAGCAACGTTTGAGAAGCTTAGATTTTCCTTTTTTATTGGTGTGCATCATCGCTACTATAATATTTTCGGCACTGGCTACTAAATCCATAGCTCCGCCCATCCCTTTAACCATATATCCAGGGATTTTCCAGTTGGCAATGTCTCCGTTGTCTGAAACTTCCATAGCGCCTAAGATCGTGAGATCTACATGCTTTCCACGAATCATAGAAAAGCTAGTAGCAGAGTCAAAAAAACTAGCCCCCTCTAGCGTGGTGATTGTTTGTTTACCTGCATTGATTAGGTCTGCGTCTTCCTCGCCTTCAAAAGGAAATGGCCCCATTCCTAAAACTCCGTTCTCACTTTGAAATTCGACTTCAATATCTTTACGAACATGGTTTGCTACCAGTGTTGGTATTCCAATCCCTAGGTTAACATAGTATCCGTTTTTAACTTCTTTAGCAATTCGCTTTGCGATTCCAATTTTGTCTAGCATAATTATGTTTTTTGTCTAACGGTTCGTTTCTCAATTCGCTTTTCATACCCTTTTCCTTCAAAAATTCGTTGTACAAAGATTCCCGGAATATGAATTTGATTTGGATCAAGTGAACCCACCGGGACTAATTCTTCTACTTCAGCAACTGTAATTGTAGCGGCGCCACACATATTTGGATTGAAGTTTCGAGCGGTCGATTTAAATATCAAATTTCCTGCAGCATCCCCTTTCCAAGCTTTAACGAATGAGAAATCAGCTTTAAATGCTGTTTCTAAAACATACATTTTACCATCAAACTCACGCGTTTCTTTACCTTGAGCTACTTCTGTCCCATAACCCGCTGGTGTATAAATTGCTGGAAAACCAGCTTGAGCAGCCCTGCAGCGCTCAGCTAAAGTTCCTTGAGGGATTAACTCTACTTGTAATTCTCCCGATAACATTTGTCGTTCAAACTCATCATTTTCACCTACATAAGACGACACCATTTTTCTTATCTGATGCTTTTTCAACAACAGCCCTAGCCCAAAATCATCAACACCTGCATTGTTAGAAATACAGGTGAGTTCTTTAATGTCCATAGCAACCATTTCAGCAATTGCATGTTCGGGGATGCCACAGAGTCCAAAACCACCAAGCATGAGAGTCATTCCATTTGTAAGGCCTTTGATTGCTTCCTTTACATTAGGTACTTGTTTATTAATCATTTCTTTTATTTTAGGATTAAAATTTAAAAAATTAGCAAATAACTAATTTTACTAGAAATCAATTTCGGGAACATTAAATGAGTTGTCTTGAAACCTTATTTTTCCATCTTTATTTTTGGATTTACAATCAACTTCAATTGAAAGGTCTTTAGGGGCTATAAATTCGTCCTTAGAAATATTTAAATCCTCAACTTCATAACAACTGCGCATGTAATTTGCCCATATTGGCAGTGCCATAGAGGCTCCTTGTCCATATCTAGTCGTTTTAAAATGAACAGCTCTGTCTTCTCCTCCAACCCAAACACCAGTGACTAAATTAGGGACCACACCCATAAACCAGCCATCGCTCTGGTTTTGAGTTGTTCCTGTTTTTCCTGCAATTGGGTTCTTAAATTCATATGGGTAGCCTGTAATAATTTCTTTAAATACAGGTTGGTCTGTAGCCGTACTATGTCGCAAACGCGCACCAGAACCAAACTTGGTGACTCCTTCCATAAGGCTCAATGTTACATAGGCAGCTTCTTGGCTCAAAACATCTTTGGTTTGCGGTGAATACTGAAATAATATAGTCCCATTTTTATCTTCGATTCGAGTTACCGTTACAGGTTTAGTATAAATCCCTTGATTGGCAAATGTTGAATAGGCTGCAACCATTTCGTAAACGCTAAGGTCTGTCGTGCCAAGTGCAATTGAAGGTAAGGCTGGTATTTCTTGATTTACACCTAGATTCTTGGCTAAGTCAATCACCGGCTGTGGTCCAATTTCGTTCATGAGTCGAGCAGTAATTGTATTTCTAGAATTAGCCAACGCTGACTTCAAAGTTTCAAACCCTCCATAATTATTTCCAGCATTCCTTGGAGACCATGGTTTCACATTTCCATACTTAAATGCTTCAATTGTAATTTGAGACTTTGGAAATGAGTCACAGGGCGACAAGTGAAGTTGGTCTATAGCTGCTGCATATACAAAAGGCTTGAAAGTAGAGCCTACTTGACGCTTTCCTTGTTTTGCCATATCATATTGAAAGTGCTTATAATTAATTCCTCCTACCCAAGCTTTTACATGACCGGTTTTCGGTTCCATCGACAACATTCCTGATCTTAAAAATGACTTATAATATCGCATAGAATCCCAAGGGGTCATTATAGTGTCTATTTCATTATTTTTTGCAGTCCACGAAAATATTTTCATATGAGTAGGCTTTTTAAAAGACGCTATAATTTCATTATTTTCTTTTTTTAAGTCATACTTCATTTTACGCCAACGTTCCGAACGTTTCATACTCCAATTAAGCAAAGAAGCTACCTCTTTTGGTTTAAGATTTAAAAAGGGAGTTGTTGGATTTCTTCTGGGTGAATTTTGAATAAAAAACTCCGCTTGTAAGTTGGCCATGTGATCTACTACAGCAGTCTCAGCAAAAGACTGCATACGAGAGTCGATAGTGGTATAGATTTTTAAACCATCTTTGTAAATATTGTACTTATCTCCATTTGGTTTTCTGTTCAACGGGTTGTTGACCCATTTTTTCATATGGCCCCTCAAATATGATCTAAAATAAGTTGCAATTCCTTCACGATGAGATTCTGGAGAATAATTAAGCGCTAGTGGCTGCTTCTGTAAAGAGTCTTTTAAAGTTTCTTTAATATACCCATATTTAGCCATTTGGGCTAAGACTACGTTTCGGCGATTCTTTGTGCCTACTGGATTTCTTTCGGGGCGCGGATTGTAAAGTGATGAGTTTTTAAACATTCCAACTAGCATTGCAGATTCGTTAATACTTAGGTCTTTTGGTTCTTTTCCAAAATAAATTCTTGAGGCAGAACGAATTCCATCTGCATTATTTCCAAAATCGTATATGTTAAAGTATTGAGATATAATTTCTTCCTTTGTATACTGGCGTTCCAAGCGAGTAGCGATGACCCACTCTTTAATTTTCTGAATCACCGTTTCTAATTTGTTTTTAGACCTAACCCCTACAAACAGTTGTCGAGCTAATTGTTGAGAAATTGTACTAGCTCCTCCTTTTTTCCCAAGAAAAACAAATGCGCGTAACGTTCCTCGGGGATCAATCCCAGCATGCTCGTAATAACGAACATCTTCAGTTGCGATAAGTGCCTCCACAAGCTGTTTGGGGAGTTCATTAAATGCAATAGGGGTTCTATTGTCTTCAAAATAAAACTTACCAAGTGTTTGACCGTCGGAAGAAATAATTTCAGACGCAAGATTGGTTCTTGGGTTTTCAAGTGCTGTATGGTCAGGCATTTCACCAAAAAGCCCTATTGATGCTAGTAAAAAAACAGTAATCCCGCTTAATATGAGTGACATAAATATTGTCCAAAACCAGCGAATTGGTTTTGAAAAATTAGTAACAGTCTTATTTTTATTTGCCATAATTATCACTGTTTTTCAAGCGGTTCAATACAGAACCCTACATCAATAATTCCTTCTAAAAGAGTGATCCCTTTAGCTTCTCCACGAAGTCGCATTGCTTGTTGTATATGAACCTTGTAGGGGCCGTTTTCGGAAAAAACAAATGACTTATCAAACCCTTTAAACCAAAGCTTATGTTCTTTTACTGAACTGAAGCCTGATCCTAAAAGTTCTCCACTTGGTTTAGCCATCGTGTATTCTAATGTGTCTTTTGTTACCTTTCCGTATGGGTAATTTAATTCCACTACTAAGAAAAGATTACTAAAGCTGTAGTCACTAGTTGTTCGCAAATTAATAAATAAATTATATGGAGTAATTGTGTCTGGGGCCACAAAATTATATGTAATTAATTTTTTTTTGTCCCAGCCGTTTGGGATCGATGAATAGTTACTAAATAGCTTGTTTTGCTGACATGAAAACACTAGCGTAGTAAAAACAAATATCCAAGTGATTAGTCTACTTTGCATTATTGTTCTGCGATCTAGGTAGTTTAGAATTTTTTTGGCTTCGACTTGAGTTTCTGCGCCGGTTATTTTTACGCCTACTTTTTGCTTTTGGCTTGTCAAATCGGGTTAAGCTGTCTTGACCCACTACATTCTCAAAATCAGCTTTAACTTCTTCAACTAATTCAGAGGCATATTCTTCTAAGCTTTCAACCCTTTCCTTTTTGGCGTTTAGGGCAATAATTTCATTGGCTTGACTAGTTTTAAGCATGTGCCAATTAGCCCACTCACCTTCATAAGCATACCACATATAGCCTTTAAAAATATCGGTTTTTTGACAAACAGCTATGCCTTTGTCTGTTTTTAATTTTATCCCTGTTTTTGGGAATGCTTTTAAAGCATCTAGATATGAGTCAAGCTCATAATTTAAACAGCATTTTAACTTTCCGCATTGACCTGCTAACTTTAACGGATTTAATGATAATTGCTGATACCTTGCTGCTGATGTACTTACAGAACGAAAATCAGTAAGCCAAGTAGAGCAACATAGTTCGCGTCCACAGGATCCAATTCCCCCAAGTCTCGCGGCCTCTTGTCTCAATCCAACCTGCTTCATCTCAATTCGGATTCTAAACTCTCTAGCAAATAGTTTAATTAGCTCTCTAAAATCTACTCTTTCATCTGCTGTATAATAAAAAGTTGCTTTACTAGCATCCCCTTGAAACTCAATGTCAGATATTTTCATTTTAAGCCTTAGATCTATTGCAAATTGTCTTGCTTTAACCTTCATTGGCTCCTCCTTGTCTCTAGCACTACCCCATACATCAATATCTTTTTGAGATGCTTTTCTATAAATTTTAAAGACTTCGTCTGGAGTTTCAGAAATATTTTTACGCTTCATCTGAACCTTGACTAGTTCCCCACTTAGAGTTACTATCCCTATGTCGTGACCTGAAACTGCTTGAGTTGCAACTACATCTCCCAAACTTAGTGTAAGATTTTCAAGATTTTTATAATATACTTTCCGACCATTTTTAAAACGAACCTCTACCCAGTTAAATGGGGATGCGCCACTTGGAAGTGTCATGTTAGAAAGCCAGTCAAAAACAGTTAGTTTATTACAGCTATCCGTGCCGCATGTGCCGTTATTTTTACAGCCTTTAGGTTGGCCGTCTTTAGCTGTTGAGCAACTTTTACACCCCATAATCTATATATATTGAATTTGTCAATGCTAATAACATTACAAATGCGAATTAATTTTATAATCTAAAACGTAAATATAAGATTATTTAAGGACTTAAAAAATGTGTCAAATATGATTATAAGGGTATAGCTTAGTGTTTCTTGACCGACTGTAAAGTCCTTAAATTTCCGGTTGTGAATCGTGAATATTTCTCAGATTTTTGCTGTAGTGCAAATGTCCCGCTCGTCCTTTTTTAAAAATATCGTTACTGTTCCCTTGACCTTTGCGGAGTGATTTTTGTGTTTGCGCTGGTAACTGATTCACCTCCATACAGGTTGAGGAACAACAGTTTTTCATGCTTTTTTTGCAAGAATCACATTGAATAAAAAGTAAGTGGCAAGCGTCATTAGCGCAGTTGACATGAATATCTGCTGGTTGACCACATTGGTGACAACTAGCAATTATATCATCTGATATTTTTTCTGCACGACGCTGATCAAAAACAAAGTTTTTACCGATAAACTTATTTTCAACCTCTTTAGAGGTGACTTGCCGGGCGTAATTAATAATACCCCCTTCCAATTGATAAACATTTTTAAAGCCTTTATGCTTGAAGTAAGCACTTGCTTTTTCACAGCGAATTCCACCTGTGCAATACATCACAAGTTTTTTTGTTTTTTTATGGCTTTTGAGATCTTCTTCTATTAAGTCTAAAGATTCTCGAAAAGTATCGACATCGGGGGTCACTGCATTTTTAAAATGACCTATTTCGCTTTCATAATGATTTCTCATGTCAACAACCAACGTATTGTTGTCTTCAACAAGTAAATTAAACTCAGATGCGTTCACATGTGTTCCTATGTTGGAGGAATCAAAACTATCGTCGTTTAGTCCATCTGAAACAATCTTATTTCGAACTTTAACTTTTAGTTTGAGAAACGAAAACTGATTCTGTTCAATAGCTACATTAAGACGAATGTTTTTTAGAAAATTAATCGAATCTAAGTGTGATTTGAATGTCTCAAAGTGATCTGCAGGAACAGAAAGCTGTGCATTGATTCCTTCGTGAGCGACATAAATACGGCCTAATACATCAATACTATCCCAGAACAGAAACAACTTGTTCCTAAATGTTTCTGGATCGGAGATTTTAAAATATTTATAGAAAGAGATGGTAAGACGATCCTTGCCTGCTTCTTGAATAAGCTTAACTCTTTCATTATTGCTTAAGGAATTGTACAGTTGCATTCTATACTTGTTTTTAAGTTGCTAATGATTCGACATCAAAGGTAATAAATTTTGTAACACACACTGTAAAATTGAATAAATAGCAATATTAAAATAATAAAAAAAGGATCGTTAAAATTTTAAAACTTTAGAAAAGATATCTTATTTTAGCAGAGAGTATAAATTAGAGAAACAAAGACTTATGAGTAGCGAAAAAGATGCAAAATTAAAAGCCCTAAAGCTAACGCTAGACAAGCTAGATAAGGCCTATGGCAAAGGCACGGTAATGAGAATGAGTGATGCACCAGTGATTGATGTGGAAGTGATTCCGTCTGGATCCTTGGGACTAGATATAGCACTTGGCGTTGGAGGCTACCCTAGGGGGAGAGTAGTTGAAATATATGGACCTGAATCTTCTGGAAAAACAACTTTAACACTACATGCTATAGCTGAAACACAAAAAGCAGGTGGTATTGCAGCGTTCATTGATGCAGAGCATGCATTTGATCGTTTTTATGCTCAAAATCTTGGAGTAGACATTGACAACCTTATTATTTCTCAGCCCGACAACGGCGAACAAGCTTTAGAAATTGCAGATAATTTAGTAAGGTCTGGCGCAATTGATATGGTGGTGATTGATTCAGTAGCGGCATTGACTCCGAAAAGTGAAATTGAAGGGGAAATGGGAGATTCTAAAATGGGGCTACATGCTCGATTAATGTCGCAAGCTCTTAGAAAACTTACGGGTTCAATAAGCAAAACTAACTGTACGATGATTTTTATAAATCAACTACGTGAAAAAATTGGTGTGATGTTCGGTAATCCTGAAACAACTACAGGAGGTAATGCATTGAAGTTTTATGCTTCAGTTCGTCTAGATATTCGTAGATCTACACAAATAAAGGACAGTGATGGGAACGTATTAGGTAACAAAACACGTGTTAAAGTCGTTAAAAACAAAGTAGCTCCTCCTTTCAAGTTAGCAGAATTTGATATTATGTATGGGCAAGGTGTTTCTAAAGTCGGAGAGATTTTAGACGTAGCTGTGGAACATGAAATTGTTAAAAAGAGTGGCTCGTGGTTTAGCTATGCTGAGACCAAACTTGGTCAAGGCCGAGATGCCGTGAAACAAATGATCAAGGACAATCCAGAGCTAATGGATGAGTTAGAAGAAAAAATTAAAGCTGTTCTAAAAGAGTCTTAATTTGAAATCCCGATTCGTCGGGATTTTTTATGCATTTGAATCAGCTATTAAAGAATTTTTGATCAAATCATATACCTTAGTGCTGAGAGCTGAAGTCTCTTCTATAGTTAATTGCTTTGTTGTAATGGCGGGAAATACCCGGACTCGCATTTTGCCAGGACTTCCGCTAAAAAAAGTAAAAGACAGGCGTTGTTTATTATCAAAAAAAGTCATTGGTACTAGAGGTATTTTGTGATTTATGGCAAGTCGAAAGGCACCTGCTTTAAATCTGTCCAAGATAACTGATTCATCTGGGACTCCTCCTTCTGGAAAAATGCAAATACTGGCCCCGTCTTTAATACGTTTTTGAGCTCTAATAAAAACAGCCTTACGACTTTTAGCACTGCTTCTGTCAACTAATATACTGGTCCTCTTATAAAAAAATCCAAAAATAGGTATTTTAGCTAATTCTTTTTTACCGATAAACACAAAAGGGTTGTCTTTAATAGCAACAAGCATGAGCATAATATCAGTCATTGAGGTGTGATTTGCAACAAACACATAGCTCTGACCTTTAACCAATGACTCCGATTTCTTAATGCTCCAATAGCAACCCATTCCAATTAGAGTGAATTTTGCCCATATTCGTGCAAGTTTAAAAAAGTGAGGATACCAAGATTCTTTTAAAATAGAAACAATTAGAAACGGAAAGAGAATTAAAATAGGCAGGGCTACAAGTACGTAAAACCAAATTCGGTATAAAATCCAAAATATATTTTTAAAAATTTTCATGTTTTTCAAAAATACACAATTGTATTGAGCAATTCTATTAAAAAAATTACCTTTGCCTGAATATCATTGTTTAGTTTAATTTTAATGAGATTCTCACTTTTGAGAGGTATGTTATGGCAAGAATACTTACAGGAATACAAAGTACCGGAACACCACATTTGGGTAATATTTTAGGCGCGATTATGCCTGCTATTGAAATGGCAAATAACCCGCAAAATGATTCATTTCTGTTTATTGCGAATATGCATACTCTTACCCAAATTAAAGATGCTGAAGAATTACGTCATAACACCTATTCAACTGCTGCTACGTGGTTAGCTTTTGGTTTAGATATTAAAAAAACCGTGTTTTACAGACAAAGTGATGTGCCTCAAGTAACAGAATTATCTTGGTATTTAAGTTGCTATTTTCCATATCAACGTTTAACATTGGCTCACAGTTTTAAAGATAAAGCCGACAGACTTGAAGATGTTAATGCTGGATTATTTACTTATCCTATGCTTATGGCTGCTGATATTTTATTATACGATGCCAATATTGTTCCTGTTGGAAAAGATCAGTTACAGCATATTGAGATGACACGCGATGTGGCAGCCAGATTTCATGCAAAAATGGGAGAAACTTTTGTGATGCCAGAAGGAAAAATTCAAGAAAATACTATGTTGATTCCAGGAACTGATGGCGAGAAAATGAGTAAAAGCAGAGACAATACTATTAACATTTTCTTGAATGACAAACAACTTAGAAAGCAGATTATGTCCATTCAAACGGACAGCACACCTCTTGAAGACCCAAAAGACTGGAAGACTTGTAACTGTTTTGCTATTTATAGCTTGTTGGCCAATGAAGAACAGGTTGAAGTTATGAAAGCAAACTATGAAAATGGTAATTACGGCTATGGCCATGCCAAGCAAGCTTTATATGAGCTTATTATAGATAAATTTGCTTTGCCTCGTCAACGTTATAATCATTTTATGAGTCATCTAAATGAAATTGATGACGCCTTAGCTCTTGGTGCTGAAAAAGCTAAAATAGTCGCTAATACTGTTTTAAAGAGAGTGAGAGAAAAAGCAGGATATTAAGATGAAAATTAAATACATTGGTCCACTTTTAACCATTACCGCAATGATACTTCTCTTAATTCCTCGATTCATTTCGGAAAGCGGCTTTGATTGGTTAGGTGTTTTAGCTATTATAGTGATTTTAGCTTCCGTTTTTGGTATCTATTATGATTACAAAAAATTAAATAAGCTCAAATAGTTTCCCCGGTAACGGCCTAATAACTCCTTTTAATTCCATATTAAGTAAGATCCCAGCAATTTTAAAAATGGGCATGCCGCAATTAATGGCAATAGTATCTAATTGTTGTTTGTTGTTTTCTTTTAAATAGTTGTAAATTATTTTTTCCTGTTCATCAAGTTCAACAAACAGTTGTTTTTGGATACTTGGTGTAACATCTGTTTCTAATTGCCAATTTAAAACATACGGAATGTCCAACGGGTTTGTTAAAATCTGTGCCTTTTGGTATTTAATTAAATTATTACATCCTATACTTTGTGAATCCGTTGTTCTACCAGGAACTGCAAATACATCTCGGTTATAAGAATTAGCAATATCAGCAGTAACAAGGCTTCCGCCTCTTTCAGCAGATTCAATCACAATAGTAGCTTCACTCAAACCTGCAATAACTCTATTTCGCTTTAAAAAATTATTTTTATCAAAAGTATCGCTGCTCCAAAAGTCTGTATAAAATCCTCCCTTCTTTTCAATATCAGCAACATATTTTTTATGCACTTTAGGATATATTTGATTTAATCCATGAGCTAAACATCCAATGGTTTGTAAATTATGCTTCAACGCCGCTTTGTGAGCAGTAATATCCGTTCCATAAGCAAACCCTGACACAATAATTGGATTATAAAGCGCCAGTTGTTCCAATAACATTTCACAAAAGGCAATGCCGTGAGTCGTGATTTTCCTTGTGCCTACAATACTTATGATGTGCTGATTTTTTAGATTAATTGCCCCTGATTGAAATAGTAAAACAGGCCCATCAACACAATGCTTTAATTTCTCCGGATAGTCTTCTTCGTTAAAATATAAACAAACAATATTATTGCTTTTAATAAAATGAAGTTCTTTTTCGGCAGCTTTATGATGACTCATATCAAATAAATCATTAATTATGACACTTCCAATACCTTCAATTTTTAATAGATTGCGCTTCTTTTCTTTAAAGACTTCTTCAGCAGAACCACAATGTGAAATCAGTTTTTTTGCAGTTATATCACCAATATTGGTTACATGTTGTAAGGCTAAAATATTAAGCAGGTCGTTTTCTGTCATTCTAAAACTTTGATTTAAAGTATACAAGTAACTAATTTTTGCGCTGTTAATAAATAGTTTTGACAAAATGTTATCTAAATAGCATAATTTTTTAACTTTGTTATTATGCAATTAGAGACCTACATCAGCGATTTACTATATAGATATGAATGTGTGACAGTTCCTGAATTTGGTGCTTTTTTAACACAACGAGTACCTGCTGTTATCAATGATGCCACTAATGTCTTTTATCCGCCAAAAAAAAACCTGTCATTTAATGAGCACATTCAAAAAAATGATGGCTTATTAGCCCGCTACATTGCTGATGTGGAAAAAATTCCTTTTGAAGTTGCTAACGAAAAAATTCAAAAACGGGTTAAAATTCTTAAATCGCTTTTAACACAGGGCCAAACACTTACTTTTAATAATATAGGAGAAATAGTTTTTAATATTGAAGGAAAAATACTGTTTGAACCCTCTTATCATCTCAATTATTTAGCAGATGCCTTTGGATTAGCTCAATTTGTGTCGCCTGCTATTTCAAGAGAAGTTTATAAAGAAACTGCTCAAACTATTGAAAAAGAAATTCCTGTTGCATTCACTCCTGAAAAACGGAAATCAATACCATATTTCAGATATGCAGCTGTAGCTGTAATTGCTTTAACATTGGGTGGATATGTGGCTTCAAATTATTATGTGAATCAAATAGAAACACATAATCAACTGGCACAAGAAGAAGCGTTTCAGCAATTAGACAATAAAATTCAACAAGCTACTTTTGTAATAGATAGCGCGCTTCCGGCGGTGAATTTTAATGTTACCAAACAAACCGGGAATTATCATATTGTCGCTGGTGCCTTTAGAGTTGAAGAAAACTGTGATAAAAAAATTAATCAATTAAAAGCTGAAGGTTTCAAGGCTAGAAAAATTGGTGTTAACAAGTATGGCTTACATGAAGTTGTTTATGCAAGTTATGAAACTGGCCAAGAGGCGCTAGTTGAACTTCACAAAATCAGAAAAACGAGTAACAAAGACGCTTGGTTACTAGTTAAAGAGTTAGACTAATTCTTCCTTTTCTTTTTAGTAAAATATTTCCTTTTAAAGGTGAAAACTGTTTTAATTAAATTTAAAACCCGATAGTAAAATGCCAAAATCGTTTTACATTTGCACAATCCTAAAAAATGACCTGATGCAAGCAAAAACACCTGAGCAATCAAAAACCATAATGACCGATATGGTCCTTCCGGGAGAAACCAATCCTTTAAACAATTTATTTGGAGGTGAATTATTAGCGCGAATGGATAGAGCTGCAAGCATTTCAGCAAGAAGACACTCCAGACGTATTGTGGTGACCGCTTCTGTAAATCATGTAGCTTTTAACAGAGCCGTTCCATTAGGAAGTGTAGTGACAGTTGAAGCAAAGGTTTCAAGAGCATTTAACACGTCTATGGAGGTATTTATTGATGTTTGGATAGAAGATAGAGAGTCCGGAGCTAAAACAAAGGCTAATGAAGCCATTTACACCTTTGTAGCGGTTGATGAAACAGGAAAACCAATAGCCGTTCCAGAGGTTTTACCTGAAACGAAACTTGAAAAAGAACGGTTTATGGCCGCCTTAAGAAGAAAACAATTAAGTTTGTTGTTGGCAGGTAAAATAAAACCAAATGAAGCCACAGAATTAAAAGCTTTATTTGTTTAATTAAACTTTTTTAAGGTCCAAAATCTTATGGCTAATCCCCCAATTTTAAAAGCTATGAGAGCTCTCATCTTATTTTTATTTCTGTTTTTCGTTTTAAACATCTTACCCACTCATATTGGATTGCCAGAAGTAATAAAATAAGAGTTGTTAAAACACCGCAAAGACATTATACTGTTTTTAGCGTAAAAGGCAGCACATACTATTATTGGAATGGAAAACAT
>ERZ651770.716-NODE-716-length-15313-cov-4.293844_pt1 | contig 15313 bp, 5 predicted proteins | sample MGYA00514756_ERZ651770 | MGnify/ENA metagenome assembly ERZ651770
CAAATTATTAAAAAATGGTACGAGGAATTATAGATAAAATATTGAGCTGGACAATTTCCAAAAAATTAACGGTGTTTTTTATTGCTACTCTTTTAATATTTAGAGGTAGCATCACAGGACAGGAGTGGATATATGTGGCTCTAATGTATATCGGAACGCAAGGAGTAATAGATTTATATAATTCAATAAAATCCTTCAACAGAGCCCTCGGACAGTCCATCGTGAAGAGGTTGCAGTGAGGGGGTGGCTAAAAATGATATAGCCATGATATAGGATCCGGCGAAAGGTGTCACCATGGTGATCTTCTTTTTTTTCGCTAAGTCCTTTCCAGTCACGTAGACAACCAACCTAACTCCTGTCGTCACATGACTTCCACACGCACACCTCCTACGTATGTAGGAATACATACAATAATCAGGAGTGAAATGATCTCTAAGAGAATACCGACCACACAACCAAATCCTATGTAGATTTTGTAACAACAGTTGCAAAACTGGAGTAACTAGGTGATTCCATTGATCCTTGCAACTATCTTTGCAACCTAGATACACATGCAATATACACGTGACGAAGTGTGAGCTAGAGAGTACGAACTTGAAATGTAAGTAGGCAATAGGAGGCTGAAAGCTCAAAGTTTATGAAATATGCAGAATTACAGTCTTCACCTATCCTATTATTGATGGGTAAAAAGGACTACTTCTCTACAGAGGAAGAAGTTTCTGGTTTTTTCGAAAAAGTCCCTACAAATGAAAAAAAATTAAAATATTTCGATTCTGGACATATCCTACCTAACGAATATAAAATAGATGCTATTCAATGGATCGTTAATCACAACAACTAAGCACAACAACGTGTATAATTAATTGCTTTGGTCATTACTTATTTGGAAAATATTGATTTTGAAAAATTTTCAAAGTAAGGTAAATTATAATCAAACAATAAGACGAACCTTCAGTAGGACCATTTGACTGTGATGGATTAAGAGTTATGACCGCTGCGAAGTATCCAGTTTATATGGACTTCATAAGATGGGAATTAATTGCAAGATCTAAATTATATAAAGCTATTCTTAAAAGAAAGTTAGCACCTTTATTAGGTTCTCAAAAATTAATATACCGCAGACCTCGAAAGATTTGGTCAAAATTTGACATTATTCTAGAATTCGCTGACATGGATGATAAATGGGTTTACTACATACATTATTTTGAACAAGGAAAAGAGATTAAGGCTATAGGAATTGTACGAACCCTAGTTTGGAAAAAAAGCATTCCAACTGCTCTTTCAGACATTATGGAAGAAGTTGGCGCCACTGAAAAAACAAAAGCACCAGAGTGGGTATTAAAACTTTTTGAAGACGATAAAGAAATCATAGCATACGCCAATAAAAACTTTAGCTAACACTGTATATAGCAAATAGGGCGTTCGGTGGCTCAAGATTGTTCAGTGCTATATACAAACATCGTCAAATTTTTAAATTTGGCTTATAGAATTGAAAAATAGAAACAAAACATAAAAATTTGGCCCGTGTATAATCCAGAATAAAAGTACTTTTATACACGCTTCGTTTCATATACGGAGACGTTGTACTTAATTATGACCAACCAATAACCAATGATAAAATTCTTTAGAAAAATACAATACGACCTTATGGAAAAAAACAAAACTGAAAAGTATTTTAAATATGCCATTGGAGAAATTGTTCTTGTTGTAATTGGGCTTTTAATTGCTCTTCAAATCAATAATTAGAGTGAAAATAGAAAACTTCAAAATGAAGAATTGAACCTTTTACTTGAAGTAAAATCAATATTATAAGTTACATTAAATAACTTTAAGAATGATACCATTTATAATAATCAGTTCATTATTAAGTTAAGGAAAATATAATAATCCATTGAAGACGACTTATCTTATACTTCTGAATTGGAAAACGCATTTGGAATGTTCGGTGTATGGTATAGTCCATATCCTATTTCAACTGCTTATACCACATTAAAAAAGGTTTAACTTTCGCTAAACCCTTTTTATATGTTATTTTTTGTGCTCTTTTATTGAATAACTGCTTTAGGTTCTTCCTTGAGTTATTCTTCATTTGAAGCTTTACTTTTTCATCCAATAAAAGGGAGGTGCTATTTTTGAGGCATTTTTTCTTGTTTTACCTAAGTTTAAGATAAAACTAAATTCGTGTGCTCCATTGTTGTAATTTGAAAGATTAGATATGGTTGCATCATATGTATAACCGATTTTGAAATTATCAGTTAAACGTATTTGAAATAATCCTGATATGGATTCGTCTAGTCTATGTGAAATCCCAAATTCTAATTTATTATTCCATAAAATACTTGCAGAGATATCCGCAGACAAAGGACTTCTATTTACTGCTCGCATCATTACTGATGGTTTTAGCTGGAAATCTTCTGATATATCAAAAACATAGCCCGATGAAACATAAAAAACCATTTCATCCGAAGCACTGGAAACCACATTGCTATTTTTGGCATACCGTTTTGTTTTTAATATATTGACAGTGGATAAACTTGCATAAAACTTTTCTGTATAATAAAAAACGCCTGCTCCAAAGTTTGGATTGAACTGGTTTATATTTTCACTAAATAAATTATCATTTTCAATGCCCAATCCCAATAAATCTACATTTAAAAAACTTCCGCCCGCTTTTAATCCAAAGGCTAAGATAGCATTATCTGAGGTCTCTATGGAATAAGAAAAATCAGCAAATAAATGTGTTTCATTTAACACAAATACTTTATCATTTACAATAGACAATCCCAAGCCTACATTTTTTCCTACAGGGCCGTGCAAGGAAAGTGTTTGCGTTTCTGGTCCTCCTACTAATCCTGCCCATTGGCTGCGAATATCGGCCGTGGCTGTAAAAAGACCATGACTTCCTGAATAGGCTGGGTTTATTAAACTAAAATTATTGTAATACTGTGTGTATAAAGGATGTTGTTGTCCATAAGTATGCAGTGCAGTAAGAAGGACAATTCCAATAAGTATATTTTTAATTATTCTCTTGAATTTCATGTTGCTTCTTTTAATAATTGATATAAACCCATCCTTTTACTATTTTACTTCCTCCATTTATGCTTAACACATAATAGTAAGGTGCGGCCGGTAATTTTTGTGTTTTACCTGTGGAAACACCATCCCAATAATTTTGATAATTTTTGGATTCATATACCATATTTCCGTATCGATTGTATATTTCAATGCTATTGTTTGGATACTTTTGAAGTCCGGCAATAATAAACTCATCGTTGGTACCATCGCCATTTGGTGAGAAACCATTTGGTATTGATAAACCTCCTTCATCACAAACATCTCCAGTACCGTCGCGGTCTAGATCTGCCTGATTTGAATTTGATACTGTTGGACAATTGTCTATTGCATTGGCTATGCCATCGCCATCCATATCATCATCACAAACATCAGCAATACCATCATCATCCATATCGTCTGAAGTTATCGTTACAATTGCTATTTCTGAAGCTGAGATCCCTGCTGTATTTCTTACCGTTAAGGTGACTGTGTAATCTCCTAAGGGTGCACAGTCAAAATTTGTTCTGTCCAGGCTTATAGAAGCAATTCCACAAACATCTATACTTTCGTCATTAATAGCATCTATAGTTATGGAAGCATTTCCGTCACTATCCAATGCTACAAAAATATTTTGCGTAATCACATTAGGTGTATTGTTGTTTTCTACCCTTACAATGGCACTGGCTGTTGCTGTATTTCCACTAGTATCTGTTACCGTTAAAGTTACTGTGTTATCGCCTACATTGGAACAATCAAAATCGGTACTACTTATTGACATACTTGCAACGGAACAGTTGTCTGTTGACCCCTGATTAATCGCTTCCGCTGTGGTTGAAACTAATCCGTACTGATCAAGATAAATTGTGATATCCTGCGTTATTGCTGTTGGTTTTAGATCATCTACCACGGTAATTGTGGCTGTTCCAAAAGCGGTACTTCCCATGGTACTTGTAGCAGTAAGTGTTACGGTGTTTTCTCCAAGTGAAGCGCAATTAAACGTAGTGATATCCAAAGACAATCCAGATAAGCCAACCAGAGAACTTGAGCCATTATCCACTTGGTCTGGTGTAATTGATATATTTCCACTTGCATCAAGATATGCCGTGATATCTTGTGTGATCACCACCGGAAATGGATCACTTACGGTAACCTCTACTGCAACCGAAGTTGCGTTTCCTGATGGATCTGTTCCTGTTAATTGAATTGTAACCGGACTGTTTATCGCATCTGTTGCACTGAAAGTGTTTTGGCTTAGCGTGTAGCTAATGGATCCGCAATTGTCTGTGCCACTACTTAAAACATCTTCATAAGCAATACTTACTGTACCTAATTCGGTTAAGACAACCGAAATAGCTTGCGCTGTGATTATTGGTACTATTGAATCTTCTACTCTTACTACAGCCATGGCAGTTGCTTCATTTCCGTACACATCGGTTACCGTCAAGGTTACTGTGTTTGCTCCAACATTTGAACAATCAAAACTGCTGATGTCTAAAACAGTGGTTGCAATACCACAATTATCTGTTGAACCATTGTCAACCATTTCGTTTGTAATAGTTGCATTTCCTGTTGCGTTTAACTGAACTGTGATGTCTTGGGTTAAAACTATTGGTTTTATGGTGTCTTCAACAGTAACAATCGCTGTTTTGCTGTCGAAGTTTCCATTAACGTCGGTTACCGTTAAGGTTACTGTGTTTGCCCCAACATTCGAACAATCAAAACTACTGATATCTAAAACCATTGCTTCAATACCACAATTATCGGTACTACCATTGTCTATTCGTGTAGGGGTAATTCTTGCGTTTCCGGTTGGGTCTAATTGTACCGTGATAGCTTGTGTTGAAACTATTGGTTTGATCAAGTCAACTACGGTTACAATGGCGGTTGCACTGTTTGTATTTCCGTTAGAATCCGTAAATGTTACTATGTTTTCTCCGATGTTTGTACAATCAAAATTAGACCTATCTAATGATACGTTAGTAAACCCACAGGAATTTGAAATATCAATAATATCTAATAATCCTATTGATGCTTCTCCATCATTATTTAATTCCAAAGCGATATTTTTAGTGCTAATATCTGGAAATGCTGTATTTACAGTTACAAAAGCATATGCCACTGCTATATTTCCACTTTCATCAGTTACTGTTAACATAACATTGTTGATTCCTATATTTGAACAATCAAAAGATTTTTTATCTATTGATAATGAGGCAACACCACAATTATCCGTACTTCCTTGTTCAATTTGTGAAACTGAAAGCGTGGCAACTCCAGAATCATCCAATAATATAGTGAATGGTGAAGCAACTGAAACTGTTGGTGGCAAATTATCTACTACTGTTACTATTGCTGAAGCTGAGGCACTATTACCACTTTTATCTATTACAGTAAGGTTTATGGTATTTGGGCCTAAATCTGAACAGGTTAAGGTTGTTTTGTCTAGAACCATAGTATCAATATCGCAATTATCAAAACTACCATCATCAATATCTGCGGTTGTGATGTTTGCAATACCATTTTCATCCAAAAACACATTAATATCTTTTGTTACAACCGTTGGACTTAAATTATCTAAAACTGTTACTATAGCTTCAGCTATGATAGGCTTGTCATTTGTATCATATGCGCTAAGATTAACAATGTTAGGGCCAAAATCTGAACAGGTAAAAGTTGTTTTATCTAAATCTCCAGAATAATTTGTACTACAAACCCCATTGATAACATTATCAATAATATCTTCAGTTGTAATGTTTGCAACACCATTTTCATCCAAAAACACATTAATATCTTTTGTTATAACCGTTGTGGTAGAACTATCTAACACCAATACTATAGATGTTTTTTCAGTGCTATTCCCATTTAGATCAGTCACCCGAAGTTTAACTATGTTTGGCCCATTATCTAGACAATTAAAGGTAGTTTTATCTAAAACAATGGTATCAATACCACAATTGTCAAAACTAGATATTAGAATATCTGCAGTTGATATGTTTACTTCACCTGTTGAATCCAAAAACACAACAATTTCTTCTTGAACTTGTACTTCTGGAGCTATATCATCAAACAGATTAATCAACTGATCACAGCTTACACTATTCTGATAATTATCAATAGCAGTATAAGTTCTAGTAATGGTGTAATTAACAAGTGAACATCCTGAATCTCCTTGGGCACTAACATCACCATAAGACACATAAACAGAACCACTATTATCAATTGCCGCAGCTACGCCAAAATCGGTTGCATTGTTTAAATTTGATATACCTATAGTTACATCTGATGGACAATTTAAGGAAGGTGGTTCATTGTCTACAACCTTCAATGTAACTTCAAAATCAGTTTTATTGCCTGACTCATCCTGTGCGGTAAACTTAACTCTATTTAAACCTATTGGATATTGGTTATTAGCAGGTGCATTACTTGTAATAAAAGGGCTAACAGTGTAATTATCTGTTGCTATAATATTTAAACCAATCGTGGCATAATTTTGACTAAAATCAGTATAATAGGTGTCTGAAATTTGAATTGTATCAAAAACAGGTGGTTCAATATCTGCTACCGTAGCTTTAATTGCAAAGTTGTAATCGCTCTCGTTACAATCGCTATTTGAAATATGTATAATAGCGTTTTTTTCGCCAAATTCGCTAGGTGTAAATACAACGTTAAAAGTTGTACTTGAATTCGCTGCTATACTCAATGGTAATGCTATAGCTGTTATTGCAAAATTTTGTGCATCTACCCCTGAAAAAGAAATGGCATCATTACCAAGCTCTAATGGAGCTGTTCCTTTATTTTCAATAGTGAAAATTTGTTCTATGGGGTCTACGCTAGTTCCAAAATCTGTAAAATCATCTATTGAAGTCGTATTATCCCCATTTAAAATTTCTCGTCCATTTCCAGTTAATCTTATTTCTGATCCTTGATTTAACAATAAAAGTGGTTTAGATCCTTTGTTCGATAAAACTTTATCTAATTTGCCATCATTATTCACATCAGCTACTATCGTCTTATTGTATATAAATGGAATTTCAACTCTTTGGTTCTCAACGAACTCCCCAAAACCATTACCTGATAAAATAAAAGAATAGTATGTTGTTGTCGAATAACCCACATAACCGATATCTTGATTTTGGTCTCCATTAAAATCGCCAACAACAATGTTAAATCTATTTACAATATCATCTTCAACCGTGGAAGTCTTTAATACAAAACCTCCCATACCATTACCAAGAAAAATAGAAATATAATAATTAATAGGATTAGTACTATTAGAATCGTAAGACCGTATTATCAAATCTTGAATACTATCATTGTTAAAATCACCTGTAACTAGACTCAATGGATTATACACGCTATTAAAAGGCACATAATTAGTAAAAGCTAATGTGCCATTACCCAATAAAATATTAATTTTTTTATTATCTCTATCCGTAATAGCTAGATCTTGATTATTATCATTATCAAAATCACCAACAACTATACTTGTGTTCCGGTCAAAATTACTTCCCGTTGGAGTTATTATAGTTTGAGTAAGATTTAATGATTCATCAAATGATAAAATAAGTATGTCATTAGAGCCATCTAATGGTCGAATAAAATCCTGTACACCATCATTATTAAAATCGCCAACACTAAACTTAGAACTTAAAGGACCGGTACTTGACATAGCATAATCTGTTATTCTAAGATTGTATTCCGTAAAATTGCCCTTACCATCTCCTAAAACGGTTAAAAAAGAATAGTTATTATCTGGGTATAAATTTGAATTATAAACTTCCCCTTCAAAAACTAAATCTAAATTTCCATCTTTATTAAAATCTATAATATGGTAACTAATAATACCTAAAGATTCAGAAATATTTAAAATAGAATTTTTTTTATCATTATAATTCGCACCATCTCCTATAAAAACATTGATAGAAAGTGATTTATTACTCATTTCATATTCAACAAAATCCAATATACTATCATTATTAAAATCAGCAATATCGATTAATTTATCATACTCAAAACTAGGTATATCATTACTTAAGTCAAAACTACCGTCACTACACTGAGGATCTGTAACTGTTAACTTAAATGTAGTTGTAATATTACCTGAGCAAGTATATGCATTAATAAACACTGTATATTCTCCTGCAATGGTAACATTAGATAAATTAATAATTCCAGTTTCAGGATTAATAGTAATTAAACCTGAAAAATTTAAATTTGGGATATAGGCTATAAGATTATTAATGTTTTCTGGAGCTCTATTAGGTTTTATTTGCATATTACCTCCAGATATTACAGAGGTATCTGAATAATTACCCAATACAGGAATTCCGGAATCTGAACCATTTCCAGCAATCAGAAAACTATAATCATTCCCACAAGCATCACCATATAAAATACTTACTAATGCGGACTTATACCCTAAGGATGTTGGTTTAAATGCAATAGAAAATTCTTTAGTTTCTCCAACATTTATAGTAGTAGGTAAAGATATTCCTTCAATAGAAAACATATCGGGATTTGTTCCAGATAAACTAATAGCGTCCGTATCTAAATTAAGAACAGTATCATTTTTATTCTCAATAATAAAAGTGTGATTAATAGATTTTTTATTTAAACACTGATTGCCAAAATCTGTTTTATCATCTCTATTTGGAGATGAAGCTTTATTACTAATTAGTATATTAGGAGTTCCTTTTCCTTTTATAACAAGGTTAGGGTTACTTAATAAAACAGAAAAAGGATATTTTGCAAGGGCACTTGTACTGGCAATATCTAAAAGATTATCATTATTGAAATTTCCGACAAGAACCTCATTAAAACGAGGAACTGTGCTAGTCGTAAATTCACTTAATTCCAATTTTTTTGTTTGAACAGTATAGCTGCCTAAACTGTTACTTAACACTAATTTAATTTCTGAATCAGGAATAACAAAATCCAAATACCCATCTCCATTTAAATCAGCTATATCAAAGTTTTTAATGGTTCCGTTTCCAAATAATAGTGAAGTTATTATTACTGGATTTACATAATTACCTAGCCCATCTCCATAATAAATCGTTAATTTATCTTTACTCACCCGGGCAACGTCTTGATTACCATCTTTATCAAAATCATTCACTTTAATTTTTTCATAAAAATTAAGTCCTAATTCTATCTTATTATTAAAGTTAAAATCACCGTCAACATTTCCAAGATATGTTAATAAGCCTTTTCTTGAAGAAATTGTAAAATCTAAATAATCGTCCTTGTTAATATCCTCTAAAGCCATTGATTCTGCTCTATCGAAAGAACTAAAAGTCTCTGGCATAAAAAAACTATCTAACTTAAATTCACCGTCAAAAACACCTTTATCTTTCCAAAAATTGATATGATGGTAGGTTAAAAAAATAACATCTTGTCTACCATCTTTATCTATATCTTCAATGATTAAATCATTTATCACTTCACCTGCTTGTATCATTTTATCCTCAATAAAAGTGCCATCTCCTTGTCCCAAATAAATGGTGATTTGCCCTGAGGTTCCTTGATAATAAACAACAAAATCTTGATTACCATCTCCATTAATATCAGCACTTTTAACTCCACCAATATAAGTAGTGTCTATATTTGTTAAGATTCCTGTTTTATCAAACTCTCCACGACCATTACCAGCTTTAAAAAATACTTTACCGGTTCCATTAGAAAAAAGTAAAACATCTTGGGCACTATCTCCATTAAAATCAGCAATGCAAAATGCATAATTTAAATATTGAGAATCAAAATTATTTTCTACTAAATTTGGCGCAGCACATTGCGGGTCTAGTACGGTTAGCATAAATGAGGTTTCAGCTAAAACAAGATTATCATCATAAGCTTTAACATTTATATTATAATTTCCCGCAAACTTAGCGTTTGTAATATTTATAACACCTGTATTCGGATTGACCGATATTATACCAGAAAAATTAGCATCAGCATAAGCATTCATTCTCGTAAGGTTATCCGGTAAGTCAGATATTTCTACATTTAAATTTTGACCAACATACATACTAGCACTATTATAAGTACCTAATAAAACTGGAGGATAAATAGTCCCTTCTACGGCAAACATTGTACCACTAAATAATTCATCACAAGCAATATTACCTACAGTAATTGTAGCTTCCTTTAGCCCTGTTTCTGAATTACTAGCAGTAAAAGTAACTTCGAAAGTTTCAAATTCATCTTTAGCAATAGTTAAAGGAAATATACTGTCATCTACAGTAAATAGAGATGCATCGGTACCTGAGATAATTATTGATTCTTTTTCAAATATTAAAGCAGAATCATCCAAATTATAAATGGTGAATTTTCTTTTAGTTTTTTCATTTACGCTAATAGCTTTAAAAGCTGTATAATCTAATAAGCTTGGTGTAGTATCACCAGATTCAATTACTATCTCGTTACCCGTTACATTAATAACTGGTGCTGATGATTTTTTCCCTGTTAAAACTGAAATAGAATTACTGTCAATATTAGTTACTGCTATATCATGCAGGTTATCATTATTAAAATCACCAACTACAATTGATGTTGGGTTGGACAAATTATTAATTAGGGAGGATTTAAAGAATTGACCTGTTCCATTTCCTAAATGAAACGAAATATTATCGTTCCCAGAATTAGTTACGGCTATATCCTGTTTCCCATCGCCATTAAAATCTCCTGTACTCATAGAAAAAGGTACTTCTCCCGTACTTATATCTGCTGCATTTACAAAGCCACCCGCTCCATCCCCAAGTCTTATAGAAATTACACTGCTTATTGAGCTCAAAGTAGCCAAATCGATAATGGTATCATTATTAAAATCACCTTGAATTAAACAACTGGGGAATTGGCTTACCGCTATTGATGCTCCTGTTTCGAAATTATAATTACCTTGTCCTAAAAGTAAAGAAACCGTATTATTGGTTATATCAGAATAGGCTATATCAACATTCCCATCACCATTAAAATCTGCAGTTGTTAAATGTTTTAAACCTCCTCCGATGTTTATATCTTGATTTAATGAAAACTCTCCAAAACGATTTACTTCATAAATTGCTAAAGAACCACTCTCATCATTTTTAAATAATGTTAAATCTTTAATACCATCATTGTTAAAATCACTAAGATTAAAATTATCTAGAATTATTGGCTCAGAGTTCTCAGTGTCTAATACAGATATAGTTTGTTCTGTGAACTTGCCATTACCATCATTATTAATTAGAAGTGAAACCGCACCTTCTAGACCAACTAATATATCCTGATAACCATCTTTATTAAAATCATGTATAATCATTGAATTTGGACGATTTCCTCTGTTAAAACTGGTAGGAGGAGTGCCTAGTTCTATTTCAATTTCTTCATTAAAAGTTCCATCACCATTACCAAATCTTATTGATAAAGAATTAAATCCAATATTCTTATTGTATTTGTCATATCCACCATTCACAACAATTATATCTTGATTATTGTCATTGTTAAAATCGCCTAACCTTATAAATTCTGGTGTAGCTGGTGTAGCTGGTGTATTTGTTCCAACCAGCCTTTTTGTTTCACTTAATAAATTAGGATTGTTTTCTGTAAATACTCCCTGGCTACACAATGGATCCTCTACATTTAAAATAAAAGATGTTTGGTAGGCCTTACACGAAGTTGTCGCTATGATGTTTACTTCATAGGTTCCTGCTTGTAATGCATTGGTTACAAATAAATTTCCTTCTAAATCTACATTTATAATTCCGCTAAAATTGGATTGTGCAGATGCAAAAAGCTCGTTAAAATTTTCAAACGGTACTGAAGGTGAAATTTTTATATTACTACCGCTGTAAACAGTTTGATCTCTATAATCACCTCCTGTTGGTTCTAAAGGATTAAGGCCATTTCCCTCTAGCGCAACAGAATATACACCATTAGAACAATTTTCAAGATTAAAATTTAATATTGCGTTTTTTAAACCTTCAGTAGTTGGTTTAAATGTAAGTGTAAATTCGGATGTATCGCCTGCTGAAACTGTGAATGGAAAAGTGACCCCTGTTAATTCAAACATTACAGCATCAGTACCTGTAATGGAAGAATTTAGTAGGACTAAATCTTCAGCTCCTTGGTTTTTTAAAGTATATTTTTTTGACACATCATCAGTAATACATTTATCGCCAAAATCTACACCTGCAATACCATCTTCATCAGCAATGCTAATTATATTTTTTCCATACATAACTTTCACTAAAGCCGTATTTGTTATCTCAGTAGTGGGATCCGGAAAGTTTGGAAAATCAATTTCCCTACTTGTGCCAACAAATACAAAAACATCTAAAATATTGTCATTGTTAAATTCTCCAAGTAATGCCGCACCACCACTAAATTTAGTTTTAAAAGTGAATTTTCCATCACCAATACCTGTATAACAATAAACGGTTTTACCACTATTAAATATTACATCCTGAATACCATCTGAATTAAAATCGCCGACATTAATACTTTTGGCGTCAGTAAAGTTTCCAGCATTAACAGATGATTTTTCACAAACAAGTAAACCTCCCTTTCCATCTAGTAAATAAGTCCGTAACAAAGTGCCATTTTTAATAAGAAAATCAGCGTTTCCATCATTGTTAAAATCACCCGTGGCAGATATTATATCATTCCCAAAACTCTCATCAATACCAGGAAAATCAGTGTTTTTAAAAATTCCAGAACTAAAGACATTGAGATCACCAAATTTGCTAATTTTTATAATATCATCAATACCATCATTATTTAAATTCGTCTTTATTAATTCGTCGCGTATTTGGGTTAAATGATGATCATCTAGAATAGAAAATATTTCAGAAAAACCACCGGTTCCATTTCCTGCGTAAATTACAAATACCTTGTCGTTTTTCACCCCCTGCAAAGTAACTCGGTCATTCGTAGTATAATTTAAAGCCAGGTCGGGTATAGCATCTCCATTAAAATCACCAATAATTAAATTTCTAGGAAATCTAAAATCAGGACTTTCAAACAATTGGAAACTTAGGTTAAAACTGCCCTTACCATCACCTAAGTATACCGTAAGCCTTTCACCTGCAAGATAACCTGTTTTCGTAAAGACATAATCCAAGTTTCCATCGTTATTAAAATCTGCTACTTTTATATCGGTAAAGTTTGTTAATGTATTTCTCCATTGAATATCACCGGAAGTATCTATATAACTGAAACCTCCTGTTTTTTCACCTAAAAATAAGCCTATATTTGCATTTTTTACCAAACCATAGTTATCGTCAAGACCTCCTGTTGTTATCAGGGCTAAAACATCTTGTAGACCATCATTGTTAAAATCGCCTAAAGCTTGTTTTTTTATTTCTTGATCGAAATCCAAATTACTCTTAATTAGACCTAATGCTTCTCCAGATAAAAAATCCCCTTCTGTGCATATTTTGTTTAGCACGTGTATTATAAAGGATTTTGAAATTGAAAGGCCTTGAGCATCAAATGCCGTCATGGTTATATTGTATGTTCCTGGATTTTTTGCATTGGTTATGTTTAATATACCTGTAGCTTTATCAACCGTTAAAACATCTGCAAAATCGATGTTTGACATAGCATCTAAACTTCTTGCATTTTTTGGTATACCGGATGGAGTTATAGAAGCATTTTCTCCAAGATAAACAGTAGTTTCTGGATAATCACCTAATAACGGCCCTTCCACTTCATTGATTTGTAAATTGAACTTTAAATCTAATTTTTCACCACATGCATTCTCAGCTTCAAAACTAACTTCAGCCTTATAGCTTTTGTCTAAGATTTGCCCAACAGGGGTGTACGTAACTTTAAACTCTATTTCTTGTCCCGTATTTAAAATAGCCTCATCACCATTATCTGGATACACTGGTATTGGGCTTATCGAAAAATTTTGAGGAGCATCAATTGAATTTATAGTTAAAGATTTTAAATTTAAAACACTTAAACCTGTATTTTTAACAGTAAATATTTCTTCTATTTGTTTTGGAGGATTTATTGACCACTTTAAGGTTTGATTCTCAGAAACTGGAATAAAGTCAAGATCAAATATATTTTTCTTTTTTTGGGTTATTGTAAATTTATTTTTTTCTTTTTTTCCTAATAAAATATTTACACTATTACCCCTGTTGACAGCTAAATCTATAACCCCATCATTATTAAAATCTCCTTTTTTTATATCTTTGGTATGTTCTCCAAAAAAACCCTTTATTACAGAAGTACCTTTAGGTTTCAATAATCTATAATTACTATCTTTCCTACTGCCTAATGAAACCTGTAAGGAGTCAAATAAGTCATTAACAAAAGCAAAATCCGGAATATTATCATTATTAAAATAACCTATCGTCATACCTTCATAAACCTTAACATCTTCTAAAGATATATCGTAATCATCGCCTATACCTAAATAACTGTTGTTCCTAACTTTATAAAGAGATATTTTTTGGTTGTAGCCATTACCATCAATATCAGCCCACTCAAATTGTTTAGGACTAGCAATTCCTTCAGGTGGACTATATGAAGCAGTACCACTACCAACCCCACTATATATAAATTTCTCCCATAAATGTTGGCCCTCCTTAAACTTACCGTCACCTGTGCCTTTATAAAATTTAATAGTTTCAGCATTACCGTGAACTATGACTATATCTAAATTTCCATCATAATCAAAATCAACCAATTTCATATCAATGGGGTCTTGAGGAATTAAAATTTCGGAGATATCTGGAAAATCCTTAAGAGCATTATAAATGGTATAAGGAGATGGGTCTTGAACAGCATCTATTAATGGTTGTAAATTTATAGTTTGGTTAAAATTGCCAAGACCATCACCAAGTGCTATAACTAGAGTAGCTCCTAATCCAGCAAAAACTCTTGACACTCCATAAAACCCAGCAGCGACATCGCCAATTTCCCCCGTATCTTTGCTTATTATGGCAAGATCAGGTATATTATCGTTATTAAAATCACCTACTTTAACCATTCTACTTCCAAGACCTGTGGGTGTTGTGGAATGATGTGGTAAGGTTTTAAACATACTACCATCAATTCCACCAAGTCTGGTTTCTACATGTCCTATAGGATCTTCATTACTTGTGGTGATATCTTGAAAACCATCTCCATTAAAATCGGCAATCGCACTATAACTAGGAAAAAAACCCGATGCTGTAATTGTCTTGTTAGTAGTAAAATTTCCAGATCCGTCACCATAACTTATAGTTGCCCCATTTACTTCAGGTGAAGCGAAGTCACCATCATTATA
>ERZ651770.718-NODE-718-length-15295-cov-3.448022_pt1 | contig 15295 bp, 13 predicted proteins | sample MGYA00514756_ERZ651770 | MGnify/ENA metagenome assembly ERZ651770
AGTCCATTTTTAAATCCACTATCCTGAGTTGTATCATGACACGAATATGAAAAGAATATAACTAAAAAGATTAATGACTTATAATTAAAAAACAAAATGATATTTTATTATAAAAGTAAGCTAAAAGTTATTCAAATTGTATATTTGTTGTATGACATTAATTAAATCTATTTCAGGGATTAGAGGTACTATTGGAGGGAAGCAAGGTGACAATTTAACACCTATTGATGCTGTAAAGTTTGGATGTTCTTACGGGCAATGGTTAAAGAACAATTCAAAAAATAATAATGATGTATCTAATGACAATACAATCATTACAGGAAATTACATCTTTTTTGAAGATGCTGCGGTCTTACAAAATGATGTCGAAATTTATGGAGTCATTTTAAATGATTTAGCAAAAGAATTAAACGAAAAAGCAGCCCCACTAAAAACCAACAATACCGATATGGTGCGTGTAAAAGTTAGAGGCACCATATCCACAAAAGAAAATCCCAAAATTTTATGGGAAAAGAAACTAGAAATTATTGAAATCATCAGCATTTCACCAGCAAAAGAAACAGAAAATATATTAAAATTAGGCACGGAATAATTATGTTAAAAATAAATAATTTACATGCAAATATTGACGAAAAGTCAATTCTTAAAGGCATCAATATAGAAATAAAACCAGGAGAGGTCCATGCAATTATGGGGCCAAATGGTTCTGGTAAAAGTACCCTAGCTTCTGTCATTGCTGGAAAAGAAGAATACGAAGTTGAAAAAGGTGAAATTGTTTTTGAAGGACAAAATATTGATGAGCTTTCTGTCGAAGAACGTGCTCATAAAGGTATCTTTTTATCCTTTCAATATCCTGTAGAAATACCAGGCGTAACAGTCACTAACTTCATGAAAACATCTCTAAACGAAATGCGTAAAGCAAAAGGTTTAGAAGACATGCCTGCAAAAGATATGCTTAAAATGATTCGTGAAAAATCTGAAATGCTAGAAATAGATCGTAAGTTCTTATCGCGTTCGCTTAACGAAGGTTTTTCTGGTGGAGAAAAGAAAAGAAATGAAATTTTTCAAATGGCCATGTTAGAACCCAAGCTAGCCATTCTTGATGAAACCGATTCTGGACTTGATATTGATGCGCTTCGGATTGTGGCCAATGGCGTCAACAAGCTAAAAACAAATGACAATGCCGTGGTTGTAATTACACATTACCAACGACTTCTCGATTATATCGTACCCGATTTTGTGCATGTACTTCACAATGGAAAAATTGTAAAATCAGGAACCAAAGAACTCGCCTTTGAATTAGAAGAAAAAGGCTACGACTGGATCAAACAAGAAGCTGAAAATTAAAAGAACGCATTGCCTTTATGGAACTTAAAGAAAAATTAGTATCCTCTTTTATTGCTTTTGAAAATCAAATTTCATTGGATAACCCTTTTGTTCACTGTATGAGAACTGAGGCTCTATCCCGTTTTGAATCTCAAGGATTTCCCGAAAAAAAGGATGAGGCATGGAAATACACCAGTTTAAAGAAAGTTCTCAAGGAAGATTTCAGTGTTTTTGCAAAAACAGAACAGGCGCTCGAATACAAAGATGTTCAGCCCTATTTCATACACGACATAGATAGTTATAAAATTGTTTTTGTCGATGGGAAATATGCTTCTCACCTATCACAAACTACACACGATGGCATTGACATTTGCCTTATGTCTTATGCGTTAGAAAAGCCAAAATACCGTTCTGTAATTGAAAACTACTTCAATAAAATAGCAGAACAAAATAGCTTAACATCCTTAAATACTGCTTTTGTAAATGAAGGCGCCTACATCCATATCACAAAAAATAAGTTGGTTGAAAAACCAATCCAAATAATTCATTTTTCAACTGGTAATGAAGCTGCTCTATTGTTGCAGCCAAGAAACTTAATTGTAGTTGATGAAAATGCGCAGGTACAAATTATAGAACGCCATCAAAGCCTTACAAGCAACCCTACATTAACGAATTGTGTGACTGAAATATTTGCAGCAAAAAGAGGCATTATTGATTATTACAAGGTTCAAAACGACAGACAGAATGCTTCGCTAATAGATAGCACCTATATTGACCAAGGAAGAGAAAGCCATGTTTCAGTTCATACATTTAGTTTTGGAGGCAAATTGACTCGCAACAATTTAAATTTCTATCAAAACGGTGAATATATGGATTCAACACTAAAAGGGGTAACTATTATTGGAAATAAACAACATGTAGACCATAATACACTAGTACACCATATTGAACCAAATTGTGAAAGTCATCAAGATTATAAAGGAATTTTTAGTGATAGCTCTGTTGGGGTATTTAATGGAAAAGTACTTGTAGATAAAGAAGCCCAAAAAACAAATGCTTTCCAATCAAATAACAACCTACTTGTAAATGACAAAGCCACAATAAACTCTAAGCCTCAGTTAGAGATTTTTGCTGATGATGTAAAATGTTCGCATGGTTGTACTATTGGTCAACTAGACGATAATGCTATGTTTTACTTGCGTGCAAGAGGAATACCTGAAAAAGAAGCTAAAGCTCTTTTAATGTATGCGTTTGCTAACAATGTTTTAGAAAGTGTTAAAATTCCTCAACTGAAAAATAGAATTAATAAATTAATTGCTAAAAAACTAGGTGTTAATATCGGATTTGATTTATGAAGAAAAGCCAAGACTCAAATACACTTTTTGATGTAGAAAGTATCCGAAAAGATTTTCCAATTCTTTCAAGAAGCGTTAATGGAAAGCCCTTAATTTACTTTGATAATGCGGCTACCTCCCAAACTCCTCAACAAGTTATTGACGTCATCGTTGATTATTACTCAAATTATAATTCAAATATCCATAGAGGTGTACACACATTAAGTCAAGAAGCAACAGACAAATATGAGGATGCTCGCCAAATAACTCAAAAGCACTTTAACGCTTTGCATTCTCACGAAATTGTATTTACATCTGGTACTACACATAGTATTAATTTAGTTGCTAATGGATTTGCAAGCTTACTAACCAAGTCTGATACTGTTTTAGTTTCAGCATTAGAGCACCATAGCAATATTGTTCCATGGCAAATGCTTTGCGAAAAAACAAAAGCAACTTTAAAAGTAATCCCCATGACACAAGATGGAATATTAAATATGGATGCTTACGATAACTTATTACTTTTAAATCCAAAACTAGTTTTTGTGAATCACATTTCTAACTCCTTAGGTACCATTAACCCTATCGAGGAAATGATTCAAAAAGCCCATAATGTAGGAGCGGCTATATTAATTGATGGTGCGCAGGCATGTCCTCACATTAAGCCCGATGTTCAAGCTTTAGATGTAGACTTTTATGTGACTTCAGGCCACAAAATGTGTGGACCAACAGGAGTTGGAATACTCTACGCAAAAGAGTCATGGCTTCACAAACTGCCCCCATATCAAGGTGGAGGTGAAATGATTTCTGAGGTGACTTTTGAGGAGACAACCTATGCTGGACTTCCTCACAAATTTGAAGCCGGAACACCAAATATTTGTGGTGGAATCGCTTTCGGAGCAGCGATTAATTATATGAATTCTATCGGATTTGATACTATTGCCTCATACGAACATGAACTATTAGAATATGCCACTAGAAAAATGAATACTATTGAAGGTATGAAGATCTATGGGCCAAAAGAAAACAAGACTTCAGTGATCTCGTTTAATATCAAAGGTATTCATGCCTATGACCTTGGGACTATTATTGATAAGCTAGGAATTGCGATTCGTACAGGGCAACACTGTGCGCAGCCAATTATGGATTTCTTTGGAATCTCAGGAACTGCTAGAGCTTCCTTTTCTTTTTATAATACCAAACAAGAAATAGATGTTTTTGTTGAAGGAATTAAAAGAGCTGCAATGATGTTGCATTAGTTTATATTTTATTACTTTTATAAAACAACTCGTATTAATTAATTCGTAAAATATCCATGAAACTACTAATCACTTATCTTACTTTAATTGCTTTAGCGTGCAATTCTGCTAAAGTATCAAATGATTATAGGTTAGAAGAGTTTGGTCATAATGAGCTCAAATTAATTTACCAAGCGCATACACGTGGTTTTTTTGAAGAGGTTTCTGTAACAGAAAAATCAATAGTTTTCATTAAAAATCGTAAGAGGATAAAACCTATTAATGGCTCAATCACTTTTAAAGAGTGGAAAGCTTGTATTGATTTAGTTGATACAATTGACCTCAAATCCATAAGTCAATTAACTGCCCCATCTGATTTAAGAAAAACAGATCGTGTAGCTTACGCACAATTAACCGTCATAAGAAAAGGTGATACTCTAAAATCAAGTGATTTCGACCACAAAAATCCCCCGAAAGAACTAAAGGAGTTAGTCGATCATATATTATCTTTAAAAGAAAATTAAAATTTAAGAATTGTATTTTTAGAGTATGAAAATTGAAACCATAAATGAAGAACTAATAGATGAGTTTTCCATGTTTGAAGATTGGATGGAGCGCTACGAATATATGATTGAACTTGGAAAGTCACTAGCTATCATAAATGAAAAACATAAAACTGAAGACAACATCATTAAAGGATGTCAAAGCAAAGTTTGGCTTCATGCAGACTTAGAAAGTGATAAACTTATATTTACTGCTGACAGTGACGCTATTATAACTAAAGGCATTGTAGCAATTTTGATCAGAGTTTTTTCAAACCAAAGTCCTGAGGTTATCCTAAAGACAAATACTGACTTTATTGACGAAATTGGGCTTAAGGAACATCTGTCTCCTACCCGAGCAAATGGATTAGTAAGTATGATAAAAAAAATAAAAATGTATGCAGTAGCATACCAAACTCAAGTAAGAATATGAGTGCCGAAAAAATTGATGTTAATGCGCTGGGTGAAAAAATAGTTCGTGTCATAAAAACAATTTTTGATCCAGAAATACCAGTAGATATTTATGAACTAGGACTAATTTATGATGTATTTGTTAATGAGGACTACGAAGTTAAAGTATTAATGACCCTGACCACTCCAAACTGCCCAGTCGCTGAAACACTTCCTTTAGAAGTTGAAGAAAAAATAAAATCATTAGATGCTGTCAAAGACGCAGAGGTTGAAATAACTTTTGATCCCCCTTGGACGCAAGACTTAATGAGCGAGGAAGCAAAGCTAGAACTTGGAATGCTTTAAAAATGAATAAGCCTGAGATTATAAATCGTGTAGCTAATAGTGCTTTAATAACAATTGACTTAGAAGACTATTATCCAAATGGAACACGTGTAGTATTTGATATCAAAGACTGGCTGTATGAAAGTTTAGTTCTTCGCGAAAAAGAATTCAGAGCTTTTGTAGAGGCACATGACTGGAATAGTTATAAAGATAAATACATTGCCCTTTGTTGTACTTCACAAGCAATCATCCCAGCATGGGCCTATATGCTTGTAAGACTCCGGCTTTCAGAAATTGCCAAACAGGTCATTGTCGGTGATCTAGAAGCTTTGGAGACGAACATTTATCATAAAATAATCGACAATTTAGATATCAGTCATTGTAAAAATAAACCTGTAATTGTTAAAGGGTGTTCCAATAGGCCTGTTCCAAAAAATGCCTATCTTTTTTTGATTGACAAATTGCAGCCTGTTGCAAAATCAATTCTCTATGGAGAAGCATGCTCATCTGTACCCCTTTACAAGAAAAAATAACACTTTATTCATTAACAATGTAACTAGGTATTAATAGATGAAAAACATAATCTTATTGATTGCACTAACAATACAAAGTATTTGTTCACAAGAAACAATAAAAGAGAGTACCCCTTCTCCCTGGACAAAAGTAGGTACCTTCTCATTTTTAGTTAATCAATCTTCTTTTGACAACTGGATAGCTGGTGGTGTAAGTAATATCTCTGGCGCAGTAGGAGTTAACTATGATTTTAACTACTCCAAAGTAGACTGGTCTTGGGATAATAAGGTTATTATTGCTTTTGGTATTACAAAAATTAAATCGCAAGACATACAAAAATCTGATGACCGCCTAGAATGGAATTCTATTTTGGGGAAAAATGCGAAAGGTTACTGGAATTACTCACTATTTCTGAACTTTAAAACTCAATTTACAGATGATCTGAATAGTGAAACTGAAGGACCCACACGTATTTTATCTCCTGGATATTTACAAATTGGCCCTGGAATGCTTTGGAGAAAAAGTGATAATTTAAAATTAAACATGGCAGTTGCAACTTCAAAGTTAGTTATCGTAGATAAAGAGCTTACGCTTCCGGATGAAGCTTACTTTGGGGTAGAACAAGGAACAAGTGTGCGTTATGAACTAGGAGCCTCTATAGGGGCCTATTATAAATTTACTTTGATGGAAAATATAACGATGGAGAATATTCTAAATATGTACTCAGACTACCTCGAAAATCCTCAAAATTTAGATTTTGATTACTCAATTAATATTATGATGGGGGTTAATAAATACTTCTCAACAAACTTAGCATTTCAAGTTATTTATGATGATAACGCATTTCAGGGCTTACAAACACGACAAATGATTGGATTAGGAATAAATTATAGTTTTTGAAACTATTGACTCCATAAAAAAAACAACGATTAGCTGCTTTTTTTATTCAATAATATCTTCGTAATCGGGGTATAAAAAATGATTATATGGAAATCTTTTTGTATGAATTTCTCGAACTGTATCATAAATACGTTTTTTAAAATCTTCTAAATTATCCTTGTTCAGGGCTGAAATAAATAAGGAATTCTTACCAATTTTAGACATCCATGTTGATTTCCACTCTTCTAAAGAGTAGTGTGCCTCAGTACGTACAGCTATTAAATCGGAGTTATCAAATGGTTCAGGTTCATAAGCATCTATCTTATTAAAAACCATTAATGTGGGTTTGTCTAAGGCATTTATTTCACCTAAAATTAGATTTACAGATGCAACATGCTCTTCAAAACTAGGATGTGAAATATCCACTACATGCAAAAGCAAGTCTGATTCTCTTACCTCATCTAATGTGCTCTTAAACGAATCAACTAACTGTGTTGGAAGCTTTCGAATAAAACCGACTGTATCACTCATTAAAAAAGGAAGGTTTTTAACTACCACTTTTCGAACCGTAGTATCCAAAGTTGCAAATAATTTATTTTCAGCAAATACGTCCGACTTGCTAATTACATTCATTAAAGTAGACTTGCCAACATTAGTATACCCAACAAGAGCCACTCGTACCATAGCCCCTCTGTTACCTCGCTGGATTGACATTTGTTTATCAATTTTCTTGATTTTAGCCTTTAATAATGCTATTTTTTCTCTAACAATTCGACGGTCAGTTTCAATTTCTGTTTCACCAGGCCCACGCATACCAATACCCCCTTTTTGACGCTCGAGGTGTGTCCACATTCCTTTTAGTCTGGGCAATAAATACTCACACTGTGCAAGCTCTACTTGGGTTCTTGCATAACTTGTTTGTGCCCGTTGTGCAAAAATATCTAGAATGAGGTTGGTTCGATCCAAAACCTTACAATTTAATATTTTACTAATATTTCTTTCTTGTGCCGAAGATAATTCGTCATCAAAGATAGCAGTGCCTATTTTGTTTTCTTCAATAAAAACACGTAGCTCTTCCATTTTTCCAGTTCCAATGAAAGTTTTAGGGTTGGGCATATCCATCTTTTGGGTGAATCGCTTTACTACTTCTCCACCAGCAGTATAAGTTAAAAACTCAAGTTCCTCTAAATACTCTTTGGATTTGATTTCGTCCTGTAATTTAGTAATGACACCAATCAACACTGCTTTTTCTAAATTAATATCTTTTTTTTCTAACATAAAAAGGTTTGCTCAAAGGTAAAAATTAAAAATCAGATTAAAACGAGTATAATTTAATTATTATTGAAAGCTTGTGTTTAGTGATTAAAAAAACGCTTTAACGATAAAAAATGCACTTAAACTATTAATACAATGTTAATTATTATTAAGTTTTAAAATTAATTACCTTCAATCTCTGTTAAACTAACTAACATAATTTTATGAAAAATATTACGACTTTAATAGCGTTGTTTTGCTTCACGCTATTTTCCTACAGCCAATGTGAATACACGCTAGAAATGAATGACTCATATGGAGACGGATGGAATGGAAATACTATAGACGTCCTAGTAGACGGCGTTGTTGTCCTTGACAACGTGACGTTGGCTTCTGGCTCAACAGAATCATTAGTATTTAATGTTACAACTGATGCTGATGTTACCACTGTTTGGAATGCAGGTGGCTCATGGGGTGCTGAAACTAGTTATAACATTTTAGATAATGATGGAGCTATTGCTGGTTCAGGAGCTCAATCCGATATAGTTACTGGAACTATAAGTGCTGTATGTCCCGTTGTAGAGTGTAATTATTCACTAAGAATGATAGATTCCTATGGAGATGGATGGAACGGCAATACTATAGACATACTGGTTGACGGCAATGTTGTTCTTGACGATGTCACTTTAGCAAGTGGTTCTGAAGATATTTTAGGATTTAGTGTAATCGATGGTTCGGATGTTACGGCTATTTGGAACGCTGGTGGCTCATGGGGAGCTGAGACTAGCTATGAAATTCTTGACACGGCAGGAACCGTCGCAGGTTCTGGAGCTCAGAGTGATATTGCTGCTGGAACAATAACAGCTACTTGCCCAAGTTGTGCTGCCCCAGCTGATTTAATAGTAGACAATACATCTACAACAGGAGCTGTCATTTCATGGACGGCTGAAGAAGGAGTTACAGCATGGGAATATCAATTAGTTCTTACGGGTGAAACTCCTGCAGAGACTGGTACTGCTACTTCTGAAAACCCATTAACTATTACAGGTTGCTATGCAAATACATCATATGATTTATATGTAAGAACTGATTGTGGAGGGACTTACAGTACTTGGTCGATGGTGAGCTTCACAACTTTATGTGATGTCATTACAACTATCCCTTTTTACGAAGGCTTCAACTCTGATTCAACTACAGAAAACTGTTGGACTATTTTAAATGCAAATGGAGATACAGACGCTTGGAATACTAGTTATACCTTTAATGAGTTTGAGGGAGATGAGGTAGCTATGATGTATACTGACTTTAATGGAGGCGCTAATGATGACTATTTAATTTCACCAGGACTTGCATTAACTGGAAACGAGCGATTAAAATTCCACCAAAGAGTTCAATCTAGTTTTGAGCCAAATGATTTTGAAGTATTACTTTCAACAACAGGAGTTTCTGTTGATAGTTTTACAACCGTTCTACTACCTAACCAATCATACGATAATACAACTTATATTGAATATGTGATAGATTTATCTGATTACTCTGGAGACACTTATATTGCATTTCATGTGCCTGACGGTGGGCTTGATGGTTGGAGGCTTTATATTGATAATTTTATAGTTGAAACAATACCAAGCTGTATTGCTCCAACTGATTTAGCAGCAACTGCATCTTCATTCAATGATGCAACGCTGTCTTGGACAGGCGACGACACGGCTAGCTCATATGAATTTGTTCTTCAATTAGCTGGTACAGGTGAACCAACGGAGGCTGGAACTTCAGTTTCTGAAACTTCTTACGAAGCTAGTAGCTTAACTGAGAATACAACTTATGAATTCTATGTTAGAGCCGATTGTGATACAAATGGGTATAGTGTTTGGTCAGGGCCTTTTGAGTTTTACACTGGGTATTGTAATGATGTACCTTCTTCAAATGATGGACAAGGAGTCCTTAATGTTGTGCTAGAATCAACAACATTTACTTCAGCTGGAGATGTTACTTATGAAGATTTTACAGACCCAATTGTAAATATTAGCCAAGCAATTACAGCTAACTTACAAATCACTTTTGCTACTGGTTACACGTACGGAACAAACGTATGGATTGATTTTAACGGAGATCTAGTTTTTGATAATGATACAGAGCTAGTATTTCAAGGAGAATCGACTAATGCAAATCCAACTACGCTAGATGCCTCTTTCTTAGTACCTGCAGACGTTGCGCTAGGAACTTACTACATGAGAATAGGTTCTGCTGATTCTGGCCAAGCTACACCAAACCCATGTTATAGTGGATCATGGGGTGTTACTATGGATATGATTGTTAATGTAACAGAACCACCAGCGTGTATCCCTCCTTCAGCCTTAACTATTGAAAATATCACAGGGGCTACTGCAGATTTTAGCTGGACTGGTGCAACTGGAAATACTTCGTGGGAATATGTTATTTTACCAACAGGATCTCCAGCTCCTACTGCTGGAACCTCTACATCTACAACATCAGTTCAGTTTACAGATCTTGATTATGATACTACTTACGATGTTTATGTTATTAGCGATTGTGGAAATGGTGAAATGAGTACGTGGGCAGGACCTTTAACATTCACAACTACAATACAAACTGACTATACATTAGAATGTGGAAGTGAAAATATAAATATCAACTATTGTTACACAAATAATGAGACTACCTCATGGCTGTTTACAACTGATAGTGGTTTTCCAATTGAAATTACTTTTAACTCAGGAACAATTGAAAACTTCTGGGATAATCTAACTATTTACGATGGAATTGATAATACTGGTGCTGTCTTATTTAATAACAACACTGCAGGAATTGCAGATTTTACTGGACTTGTAATTGAATCAACGCTAACCTCTGTATTCATAGAAGTAACCTCAGATGGATTTGGAAGTTGTGATTCTTCAACTTTTTATACTCCGTGGGACTTTGTAGTAGCATGTAAAACATGTGTTACACAATCTGCAAACTTTGAAGTTGTGGGTGTTTGTGAACCAACACAAGAATTTTATGTAGATGTTGACTTAACTAACCTTGGGTCAGCGGTCAACATAAATATGACTGATGGAGCTTCAACGCAAGCAACTCAGTCGACAGGAATTTACACTTTTGGACCTTATGAAGCAAATTCAAATGTAGTAATTACTATCACTAATGCAGACGATGAAAGTTGTTCTATTGATAGTGGTGACTTAACATTCTTATGTCCCCCAGCTCCAAATGATTGTTCTATAGTGTATGCAGGAGAAGACACAACTGTTTGTGAGGGAACAAGCACTGAACTTACAGCTGTTTACCACCCATTAGGTCAAGACACGACCTCATATGATGTAACAACTCAACAAGGGTGTCCAACCCCACCCTTAGAAGGTGGTATCCCTACAAGTTTAGATATTGATGACCGCTGGTCAGATGTAATTGACTTAGGGTTTGAATTCTGTTTCTTTGGAGGTGTTTACAGTCAAGTATTAATAGGATCAAACGGAGTACTATCTTTTGAATTAGACAATGCAGGTGGATACAATGGTTGGAATCTAGGAGCAGAAGATACCTTGCCTAATTCGTCTAATACTACATTGTCAGATGCAAATATTTATGGAGTTGCACACGATATTGACCCAAGCGTTTGTGGTGAAATTTCTTATATGATTTTAGGATCATCTCCATCTAGACAATTCGTAGTTAACTATTCTGAAATATGTCACTTTGGATTCTCATGCAATGAGAACACAACTACATCACAAATTATTCTCTACGAATCATCAAATACGATAGATGTAAATATCTATGACAAACCTGTTTGTGAAGATTGGAACTCAGGATTAGCTGTTGTAGGAGTTCAAAACATTGAAGATACTATTGCTTTTACTCCGCCAGAAAGAAACACAGGAGTTTGGGCAACTGCAGATGAGTTTTGGAGATTCACTCCCTCACTTGGAACTAATGACTATGTATTTGAATGGTATGAAGGGTCAACTTTAGTTGGAACAGAAGATACTGTCTCAGTATCTCCTTCAGAAACAACAACAACTGTACCCTCTACACACATGTAAATAATAAACGAATCTATGGCAGAATAATCTTTTTCTACTCTAGAATTAATATCTAAAATATTTGTTCTAAAATAAGGTGAGTGTACTAATGTATTAGATATATTTTTGTCTAAACTATAATTGGTTTTATAATTTGAATGGACTTCATAATCTATCACATCGATTGCTAAATCGTTATGTAATTCTCTTTTTTCTCCTATTTTAGAATCTACCCTATCATAATCATAAATACGATAGGTGATGTTTGATGTTTGCTGAATTTCTGCCAATAAAACTCCTGCTCCAATTGCATGCACACGCCCTGTAGGAATGTAAAATGTATCTCCTTTTTGTACAGTTTCATGATGCATTACATTTAATATAGTATTGTTTTTTAAATGTGTTTTGTAGTCATCCGTATTTATTTTTTTATCAAATTTCCCGTTCTGATACCATTCTTCACCTAGATACTTGCAGCCTCTAATGTGTGCTGTTGCAAATACAAAACCGCGATCGAGTAATGATATCCTAGTTGGGCTAAATACATCTGGGATTGTATAACCGTACGATCCATAACCATATAATAATAAAGGAGCTTTTTTTAAAACCGTTCCCTTCTTATATACAAGGCTTATTGGGATTTGAGAGCCATCATTGGCAGTTGCCCATACGCGTTCAGACACATAGTTGTCTGGACTAAAATCAGGGTCTCTTAACTTTTTTTCAAAGAAAACTTCCCGATTTGAAGACTTGAGGTCATAGGAATAAACCCTTGATGGGGTGGTCATGGAATTGAAAACATAATAAATTTTATCTGCCGAATATTCATCGTTTGTAGCCAGTCCCAAGAAATAGGTTTCCCCATCTACATCAATATACTTTTCATGGCCATCCGTTAGATTTTTTAATTTCAATTTCAAAAGACCATTGGTTCTTTCTTCCAAAAGCAAGTAGTCTTGAAATACACTTATGCCTTCTATCAATACATCCCGATCGTGTTTGATGTACTCTTGACAAGCAGTAAGGTCTTTGGGAATCCCTTTAGAGAATAGGATGCGATTATTCATCGCATTGTCATTGCTCAAAATATAGAAACCATTCTCATGATGGGCTACTTCATATAAATGTCCTGCCTTTCTGGTTAAAAAGACTTCTGGCATGGCCTTAGCTGAGGAGGCATCGAGAAGTTGAATTTCTGCAGTAGTGGTACTGTAACTATAAATTAATATGTACTCATCGGTGATGGTTTTACTGATATCTACACTGAATTTGTCATCCTTTTCTTCAAAAACTAATTCATCAGCACTTTGTGGCGTTCCCAATTGATGACGATAGACCAAATACTCTCTGAGTGTTTCCGGATCTTTTTTGGTGTAATATACCGTTTTGTTATCCTTGGCCCAAACAATACTACCGCTTGTTTCAGTGAGCACATCTTTAAGGTATTTGCCGTGCTCACGAAATCGTATTTCATATTTTCTACGCCCTTTGAAGTCCTCAGACACAGCTAAAATTTCATTATTCGGAGAAGGTGCCCAACTCGCTAGTTCATAAAAGGACTTACCCTTAGCACGTTCATTTTCGTCAAAAAATAATACTGCCTTATCCTCTTGATCATAACGGTAAATCTGCTCGTAATCTTGACCTGCTAGATTTCGCCTTTGATACTTATAACCATTTACAATAAATGGGGCGCTTGTCTCATTTGGATCAATTCGCGTTTCAAATTCAACTAATAATTCATGAACCAAAGGCCCCAAGTTATTAAAGTATGCCGTTGCAAAATCATTTTCCTTTTCAAGATAGTCCAGTACAGGTTGAGCATCTCGTTCACTCAACCAGTAGTATGGATCAAGGCGCTGGTGTCCATGTTTTTCGAGTAAATATTCTTGGCGCGGTGCAATGGGTTCTTGGGCAATAAATTGGTCTAGCATAATCAAAAAGAGACTTGTAAAAATGAGCCGTAGTTTCATGACAGGATTTCTAGCAAAATTAGCGATATTCTCTCTTGAAAAGTTTAACTTTGAAATGTGAAGAAATTTTATAAATACTTACTCAATACCCTACCACGTCCTTTACTCATCAGGCTGAGTTACCTTTTTAGAATCATAGCTCCCACATTGTACAAAGGAAATAATGTACACTGCCCAGTATGCGACAAATCATTTTCCAAGTTTCTGTCTTATGGTTCTGATGTAGCTCACCGTGAGAACGTTCTCTGCCCTTACGACCTTACGTTAGAACGACATCGCCTGATGTGGCTTTATCTCAAAAACCACAGTGCTTTTTTTACTCAACCAAATTTATCGGTACTACACATGGCCCCTGAGCAATGTTTTATTGACCGATTCAAGGCGCAAAAAAATTTAAACTACCTCACTGCCGATATCGTTTCCCCGATTGCAGATATGCATTTTGATTTACATCAAATTCCTCTAGAAGACAAGCGCTTTGACGTCGTTTTTTGTAATCACGTCATGGAACACGTGCAAGACCCTATTCAGTGCATGTCGGAATTATTTAGGGTCATGAAACCAGGCGGTTGGGCTATTATGCAAGTGCCACAAGATTTTTCTAGAGATACCACTTTTGAAGACCCTTCTATCATCACAGAAGCTGACCGGGAGAAATATTATTGGCAAAAAGATCATGTGCGCTTATTTGGGAAAGATTACCCCAATTACCTTGAAAAAGTTGGTTTTCAAACGGATATTTTTGACTTCCATTCTCATTATTCAACTGAAGAAATAGAACGCTTTCGCCTTATGAAAGATGAAGTATTCTATATTTTTAAAAAACCCTAGCTCATGAAAGCAATTGGTTTTATTTTGAGTTTGATGTTTGTGCTAAACGCATTTGCTCAGAAAAATATCTTTTTAAATATTGAACCAAAATTTGGCAATCAATCATTTGTATTAAATCAAACCTATATTGGTAATGACGGTGTTGCAGTAGAAATCCAAGATTTCAATTATTATTTATCAGATGTCAGTATTTTCCATGACAACGGGCAACAAACCGATCTTTCAAACGATATTTGGCTAGTGACTTCAACCCAACACAGTCTTTATCTAGGTTATTTGGGAATTGATCAATTGGACTCTATTTGTTTTACTATAGGTGTCCCCAAGCGCTACAATACGCAATCTGGATCCCTTGCACAGGATATTTCGACTTATCCCGAGACTCACCCTTTGAGCTTTCAAAGTCCATCAATGTATTGGGGCTGGGCTTTTGGTTACATGCACATGATTGTCGGGGGAAAAGCAGACAATAATAATAACGGCATACCTAATGCTTATTTTGAATTGCATAACCTGGGCAACAACAACCAACAAACAGTTACCTTACCACTTATTCAAACTAACATAGGCTCACAAATTGATCTGTCGATAAATTGTCATTTAGATCGCTGGCTCAACCAAATG
>ERZ651770.737-NODE-737-length-15042-cov-9.062746_pt1 | contig 15042 bp, 4 predicted proteins | sample MGYA00514756_ERZ651770 | MGnify/ENA metagenome assembly ERZ651770
CAAAAAAAATACTTAGAATTTACAGCAGCATTGGCATTAAACTCAATGCTACTGTATGTTCTGTATAGGGTAGTTACTTCTTTGTAAAAATATTATTTTCCTCCTTGGAATCCTTGGAAACGTCTGCCTCCTTGGAATCCTTGGAAACCTCTGCCTCCTTTAAATCCTCCTTTAGATTCCTTCTGTCCATAACCCGGTCTGTATGACTTGCTTACACCAATAGCATCGTACCCAGCACTCTCTTTATCATCTACATCATCTACTAATAAGTTGTATAGTGCAATGGGAGCATCTGATTTTGCCCCGGCAGCAAATTCTATAACAGTTTTAGATACTGCTTTAATATACTTAGGGTCATTTTTATTTTCTTTTTCAGCTTTTTTTAGGTCTGTTTTAACATCTTTAACTATTGTAACAATAGGATTTATTGCACCATCGCTGTCAAATTTATTTAGCATTGACTCTAAAGCTGCACCCAAAATTGGTACTTTATAAAGAAGATTTAGACCTAACATAGCTTCAGCAATCTTACTAAGGGCATACTCTCTATCTTCTTCATCACTCGATAAAAGTTGTGGTAAATGAGCCACAGCCGTATAAACTCCTGAACCAATAGAATAGTTAAGCGCTAACTTTCTATAATCCTCCATCTTCCCCGGTTTTCCTTTTAGTATTTGTTTATATATACTATTTACAGCTTGAACAGAATTGTTTAAATTAAGGTATACCACACTTCCAAAAAGAGTAAATGCTTTTAAAATTGGCTCATCAGTTAGTTGAAGTCTATTCTTATCTGTATTACGGGTACTCCCCTGAGTTTCATTGTACTTATTAAAAGCCTCAAGGGCTTCTGCTTTACTCATACCATTCTTTATATTTCTATTATAAGCTGCCTTATACCCCATTATCCCTACTATATCTCCTATAGCATTGAATATATTTTTAGCTGAAGAAAAACCTCTTGCGACTTTACCCTTTATGCCTTGGCTTCTGATAAGCTTACTTGGAGATATCCTTCCACCTGACTCAATCCCTGCTATATCTCCACCCAAAGACTTTCTGATACGCTTTTTAAATGTAGCTGATATATCTTTAGATTGTTTTATCTGCTTAGGTAAGGTAGCTAATACTTCAGATATATCGTAAGCAAATCCCAATATATCACGAAACGGTATATTTTTTCCATCACGTTTGAATTTATAGCTTGTGAAGCCAAACAAAATACTTGAAGCCTGCCTTAACGCTTGCTGTAAATTTAACGCTAAGAAGTAACCTTGTATATTTCTATATATAGTTGATATGAATTTGTTATTACCTGTAGCTCCCGAATTAGGGTTTATTGAAATTCCTAAGAAAAAATCAAGAAGTGGTTTAGTTGATGTCTCTTCTAATATAGCTTGAACATCAGCCGAATTATAGACATCACTTAATTCTCTAACACCTTCGGCATATGCTTTAACTCGTTCTGTAGTTGCTATATGATTTTCAAGAATATCAAGAAAACTTCTACCTTTAACTTCTAAATCACTTTCTGAATTTAATAAGGGTTTAAGTGCGGTAACATACTCTTGTTGAAACTCACTTCTAAAGTCTGCTCCTGATGACTTATCGGTCAAATCAATATCACGTACAGCTCTTCTTGGAAAATAGTTTTCTCTTTTAAGGAAGTCCTCACCCATTTCATTTTTATATATAGGGGCAATCTCAGAATAAACTTTACTACTTAAAAAATCTACTATACCTTCAACTATAGCTACTTGTTCGGTACCAATAAACTCTTTTACTTTTTTTATTTTTTCATTAGTATAACCTTGCCTTTCTAATAACTCTCTTGATGATTTTGCAGACTCTCCTCCATCAGTATTAAGCCACATTGCATAAAGGTTCATTGCCTCTTCTTTATTTAAGTTAACTTGAAGCGGTGTTCTTTCACCCTCATTATTCTTATCTGTAATACCATTTATTTCTATCTTCTTTGTTCCTAATGAAAACTTCCACTTTCTGTAAGTTTTGTTACCACCTAAAATATTATTAATAATTGAGTCTACATCTTTTTCTTTTTCAAGTATTCCTTTTGTCGTAGCCTCTTCCATTCTATTAAGTTTGTTATAGAATAAATTAGTAAACATACCTTCTTTACCTCTATCCAATATGTTAAGAATAGTTTTACTATTTGAAACATAGTTTTGCATAAAATCTATAACACTCTGAACACCTGCCTTTGTACTTTCTTTGCTCTTTTTCACATAATTTGAAAGCATAGATTTAAGACCACTCACCACACCATCCTCTTTTAAAGACTTAAAAATTATCTCTGAATCGGCTTTCCTTGTTGGTTTTGATTTAAGTCTTCCGTCAGGGTGGTAGATATCGGGAAAGTCTTTCTTTATCTGAGTATTAAAATCTTTTATTATATCCTCTGTGCTTTGTGTGGGAGTTGTATCTTCTTCCGCCATTTGCTGACGAGTAGCAGGTTTGTCTTTTCTTCTTCTCCATTCGCTTTGCAAATCAAGTTTGTCACCAAAAGTAGCATACCCACCTATAGACTCTAAGTTGCCTAGTGACTCAACATTAGAGTCATTAAAATAAGCCTCCCTACCTATATACTCTAGGTTGCCTAATGACTTAACTTTAGAGTCATTAAAACTAGCATACCCACCTATAGACTCTAAGTTTCCTAATGACTTTACATTAGAGTTCTTAAACCTAGCATTTCCACCTATATACTTTAGGTTACCTAATGACTCAATATTAGAGTCTTCAAAATAAGCCTCCCCATTTATAGACTCTAAGTTGCCTAATGACTCAACTTTAGAGTTATAAAAATCAGCATACCCACCTATAGACTCTAGGTTACCTAGTGACTTAATTTTAGAGTTACTAAAAGTAGCATCCCTACCTATAGACTTTAAGTTACCTAATGACTCAACTTTAGAGTTCTTAAAATTAGCCTCCCTACCTATAGACTTTAGGTTGCCTAATGACTCAACTTTAGAGTTATAAAAATTAGCATCCCTACCTATAGACTCTAAGTTGCCTAAGTCTTTTATATTAGAGTTCCTAAAATAAGCACTTCCACTTATAGACTTTAGGTTACCTAATGACTTTACATTAGAGAATTCAAAAAAAGCATCTCCAACTATAGACTTTAAGTTGCCTAAGTCTTTTATATTAGAGTTATAAAAATTAGCCCCCCCACCTATAGACTCTAATTTGCCTAATGACTCAACTTTAGAGTTCTCAAAATTAGCACTTCCACCTATAGACTTTAAGTTTCCCAATGACTCAACTTTAGAGTTCATAAATCTAGCATCACTACCAATAGACTCTAAGTTGCCTAAGTCTTTTATATTAGAGTTCCTAAAATAAGCAGTTCCACTTATAGACTTTAGGTTGCCTAGTGACTTAATTTTAGAGTTACTAAACCTAGCAGTTCCACCTATAGACTCTAGGTTACCTAGTGACTCAACTTTAGAGTCATCAAAATAAGCCTCCCTACCTATAGACTTTAGGTTGCCTAATGACTCAATATTAGAGTCTTCAAAATAAGCACCTCCACTAATAGACTTTAGGTTACCTAATGACTCAACTTTAGAGTTCCTAAAATAAGCATTTCCAACAATATACTCTAATTTGCCTAAGTCTTTTATATTATAGTTCTCAAAATTAGCATCCTTTTTAGAGATTAAATATTTGGTTGCATTGGGGTCAAATTCCATCATACCAAATGCAACAAATCCTCTCATTTCAGGATTCAGTTTGTCTTTTCTAAATATATCTTTTAATTTTGTAACAAAACCATTCTCCCCATAGTCTGTGTTATATTTGTCACCTTCAGAAATTATATCTGTATAATCTATTATTTCTTTTTCACCTATACCATTTGTTTTTATATTTTCAATAAGCTTCTTAGCTTTCTTATTGAATGAAATAGAATTTAACCACTTCTTCCCACTATCGTTAGGTATATTATTCTTTAGAAACTTTTCAGCAACAGGTAGCATATCACCTTCTAAGTCTTGTTTAGATGAGGCGTTTCCTCTAACCTCACCAACTTCGTTTCCTTCCATTCTTATAGCTATCCTTGGAGTTTTTCCCGTAACATACACATAAAAATCACCATCTCTTAGTTGACTCAATGCATTTGTTTTTGTACACCAATAAGTATCCTGAACTAACTGAGAAAGAGAGTTGGATGTTTCTTCTATGTTTGTAGCTTGAGGACCTCCATCAAACTTTAGCCATTTACCCTTGTCTGTTGTTTTTATTTTAGATGCATTGATTATGTTTTTTAAGTTTTCTTGCTGTATCTCAACATAACTCTTTAACAAATTCTTGCTATCGCTTGCATAAAGCGTAGCTAACGTACCTGCATCAAACGGAGAAATATTTCTTGTAGTGGTATTAGTCCTCTTCTTGTACTTTAAACTCTTTAGGTCATAATTATTTGTAAGAACAGCGTCTAACATCAGATACTTAAATGCATCACTATAGTCAGATTCTTTAAAATATGATACCCATTGGTTTGCCGTCTCATCCTGAGTTGCTATTAGTTTAGACATAAACCTCTTTCTTGCCTCATCTTTTTCTATATCCTCTTTAAGTCGATTTATTATATCAGTAGGTAGACCGTCTTCAATGGCTGCGTCAATGTCAAATTGCATTAACCTCGTTATCTCATTACTGTCACTACTCAATAGATATGATTCGTAGTTTTTATATAACGTATTAAGACTCTCTTTTATTTTCTTATCAACACCCTCTTTGTTAAACTTAACACCTGACAATCCAATGCTGTTCATAGCCTGAATTGTTCTTGCATCACTTATACCAATCTTAGAAAACTTAATAGCATCCTTTTCAGTAAAGTTTATAAGCCCCTTCTGCTGACGTACCATAAAATTTTGCTGACGAGTAGCTTTTGCTACCTTAGGTATTGCACCATCAAGCTTCTGTACAATAACACCTCTACTTCCAAAGCCACCTTTATTTTCTACCTTTACTTTGTCTCCTAGTACATCTTGAATGTATTCAACGAGTTCATTACCATCAAATCCTTTTTGATATACGTCTACAATACCACCAACTTTTTTTCTTTTGATGATATAACTTTTTTCTTCAGGACCTAACTCAAAGTTTTTTGCACTATTAATATCTCCCTTAAAACCTCTTGTGCTAATAACCGCAGTACCACCCGGCTTTAAATTACTGTAGATGTCTCGTACAATACCATCTCTAATTTCTTTAGGTACAACATTCAGTACATTCAGAGATACAATAGCATCGTATTTTTTATTTATATCTTCAACCTTGGTGTATGTTACAGGCTTATCACCCTTCCATCTTTCAGGATTTATTTCATACGAATCAACCTTACTTCCTAATGTCTTTGACATTGCATCTGTTCCAAGTCCAAGCCCTGCACCAAAGTCTAACACCTCACCTTTTATATCTAGGTTTTTTAGGATGTTTGCAGCTTTTACATAGCTACCTGTGGTGGTTGCTACTTGTGTAGTACCCGAAGCTTTAGACAATGCCTTATCTATTTTCTGTTGTCTACTGCTTTGCTTACCATTGGGTGCTAACCTTTCTGTCCTCTGCTGACGAGATTGGCGAGTAGTAGTTCCTTGGTCTTTTAAAAAAATTTGGTCCTCTCTTGCTACGTCTTCTGTTGATTCTAATAATGTATTTCTACGTTGCTCAGGAGTCATATCTATCCGTTTCTGAACATTACGAGCCTCTACTTCACCTGCTAATCTTTCGTATTTTTCAAAAGAAGTAAGATTGTTGTTTTTTAAAGTTTTATAAACAGTAGTTTTATTTATATCTACACCTCTGCTTAACTGTTGCTCTAATACAGAGGCAAGAGTTACTACTGTAGGTGAAGGTTTCTCTCCAAAAGTTTCCTCATATTTCTTTGCTGCATCGCTATCATATGTTATATTAAATCCCTTTTCAGGATTTTTCATTGCAACGTCTTTAGCAAAAGACCGAAGAGCATTAACATTTCCAAATGACAATGTGTCTATTTCATTTTCAAATATTTCAGTATTCCCTCCTTTAGCAAATCCCTCTCTACCCTGTATATAGTGTTGAATCTCGTGTAAAAGTACAGTTGATATCTGTTCATTTGTAGAATTACCCGGCTGTATATTGATGGTTATAGTTTTAAATAATGGGTCATATTCAGCAAATACTTCTGTACCTCCTCTAACTTCTTCAAAGTATACCTTAATGTCAGATATAGGTGGATAATTATCATTTCTTTTGAAATCCTCAACACTACCATCATCATTTAAAATGTCTACTTCTTGAGTAAATCGAGTAGAATAAGAATCAAAAAGTTTTTCATTATTAATAACATCACTTAGCTTACCACTATACAATCCAGATGGTATTCTTTTTAAGTCTTTGTATGAAAAATCATCTTTTATTAATACATCATCAATCTCGTATCTCCACTTACCATCAGCACCACGCTCCCATCCTGTAGCTACACGAATATCTGTAGAGGACTTATTAGCCTTCTCCATCTGATTAGCTACCATATAATTATCTGACACATTATCAGATAACTCCGCACTCTCCCCTATAATTTGCTGACGAGACTGAGGGGTTGATTTTTTTTCTGCTATTTGTTTTCTCTTGCTTACTTTTCGTATGCCTGAACCATAGGGTGCAATAACTTGAGATGCTTGTGATTTAGATAAAAGCTTTTCTCTCATAGCTTCAGGCATAATGTTAAGTGCATCAATCTTCTTGTTTGGTACACCAACTACTTCTCCTTCTATCGTGTTCTCATATGTTGAATGATTCGAACCTTCCCTTACTCCTGTTGGTTTAAGAACTAACATAATGTCATTCTGTTCAAATCCATTCTCTGCATAGAAACCATCCCTCATTGTGTTTAGGTCTGTATATCCATTAATAGAATTTACATACTGAGTAAACTTAGCGTTGGGTGTGTTTTGAGAATTATTTAATGCTATTAAAAAAGGCTTTCTATCTGTGCTTTCTCGTAACTTCTCCCAAGAATTATACTTTCCAAGATTTTCTTTTATTACTTTAATAGGATTTGTTTCTAAAGATTTTTCTTTAAAGGTATTGAAGTCTCCAAGCTTAGAAGTTATAAAATCGTAAGCACTTTTATTAAATAGTTTACTCACAGTAGGAGAGCCACTTATAATAAATATATATTCAGCCTTTGATATATTGTTTTCAATGCTTTTTATTGGCATACTACTTGCCCAAATATCATTAGGGTTCTGATGTGCAAAACTTGGTCCACCATCTATACCCATCTCTTCGTCAATACCTAATTGGTCTGCCACCCAAAACCAAACCTTTTCGTCTTTTTCAGCTATCTCATCTACTAAGGCATCAATGTCTATACTTTTTTCTTGGCTAACTAATGAGTTCTCATAAGAGTCTTTAAATCCAATCTCAGCTATTTGTTTTCTCGTAGATGGTTTTACTATAGTAGTTGGGTTACCTACAGGATTTGTCCCTTGGTCTAATTCTTCTATCGCTCTAATTTCAGAGGGTTCTATTACCTCTCCCTCTACGGTCTTTTTAGCTATGGTATTGATAAGGTCTATTACACTCTCATCTGTTTTACCAAAGTCAGTACCCAACTTTATACCAAATCTATTAGCAAGATTTTTAAAGAACTCTATAATTGAATTTTTTGCAGGTTTAGATAAGGTGCTGTAACCAAATTCCTTGGATGCCAATAAACCAATTAACTCTGATATTCTTTCTTCATCTTGAAGCTGTGCTTTTTTACCTGTATATCGAGCTGCAAATTTATCTATAGCTATTGCCAATTCATTGTTATCGGGCAATGTCTTCCTTACAGAATCGACCATTTTTTTAGCAATTTTTTGAGCAGCCTCATCATTCTTTACTTTATTAAGAAGGACTGCGTGAAATACTTCGTGAGGCAATGTAGATATTGTGGCGTTACTTAAATTAACGTGAATTATATCTTGAACAGGGTTGTACTCCCCACGACCTTCACCTGTTTTGGCATACTTTAGATACTCATCGTTACTTTCGTGTAATATAATCTTTGTCTCAGGAATTATCTTGGATATAGATTTAGCAGCTTTTACTGCAACTGCTGTCACTCGGTTTCTAAACCTACTCTTCTTTTGCGTACCCTCTCCGGTTTTATTTATACTTAGATTACCTGAAACTTTGTTTACATCTTCTGAGGGTTCACCTTCAAAGAATGTTTCTATTACTTCAGCTTTTTCTTCCTCGACTTGCTGCTCAGTTTTGTCGACTTGGGATTCAGCCGGTTCGGTAAAAGTTCCTTTTGGGGGTACTGTTCCTCCCATTGTTGGGCTACTTTCGGCAGGTTTTGGTGCATCCACCGTCTCTGTGCTTTGCTCTTGAATGCCATATCTATATTTAACTTTTTCTATTTCGTTGTCATAATAATTGTTAATTGCTTCGGTATCTTCATTGTTAATATCATTTGCTAATTCCTCGGCTCGTTTAGATTCTATTTCTGATATATCGTTTTTTTCTACTCCCTTTTTTATTTTATTATTAAGTATTGTTTTAGTATCATCATCATTAATAACCTCTGCATTTAGTTCAGCTAACTCCTTATAATCTGATTTTTCTACTGCTTTTAAAAACTCATTTTTTGTTACCGGAACAACCCTACCTCTAATACCTTTCTTTATTTTATACTCAGGTAATCCTTCTCTTATATCTGTGGCAGATGCTTGCTCTGTAGCAGATAGAACACCCTCACCTGCTAATATAACCTGCTCCTCTTGAGGGATTAGATTGCCTGTCTCAACCGTAGATGCAAGCTCCGCATCTATCTCTCTAATCTTTTCACCGAATATAGACCTTCTATTTTTAGTTGAACTCAGGTCTTCTTTTGCTGCAAGAAGCGTCATTATCCTCGCTCTAACTTTTTTATTCTTATTAGCTAATCCTGCAATAACAGATAATTCTTTAGCATCTCTTCTTAGTCCTACATTCTTTTGTATTCTTTGGTTTGTCTCAGGAGATATCTTACCTAAGCGTTGCATATTATTTGCCCAATCTGTAATTCTCTTATCTGAAGAAAGCTCTTGGGATATGAAGTTTATATCTGTAAGCTTGTTGGCTAAGTCTATTCTATTCTTAGCTCTTGTTTGATTTGCTACATTAATCATAGCATTTGCTTGCTTTGAACCTGCTGACCCTAACGTTTCCGAAAAGACGTCCTTCATATCTAAATCGTCACCTACACTCTTCTGTGCAAGCCCTTCTCCTACTCCTTCGAGAAGAGGGTCCATAACTAAACGCTCTGTTACTGCTGCGGCAATCCTCTTACCTCTTGAAGCCAAACTCCCTACTTTAAACATTTTACCTGCCATCCCACCGGAAAACGCATCGGCAAGACCAATTACAGCACCTCTTGTTCCTCCACGTTCCAATCCCCTATCCCAAACTCTTTGGTCTTGTAAAGCTATTGCTAAAGACCCCGGCTCCGTTACTTTGTATCCAAAAAACTTTACCGCTTCCAATAACTCATTTGTATATTCCATTGCCGCATTAACAGCAGCTTGACCTATTACAAAACCTTTAGCAACCCCGGACACCGTACTTACTAATCCTGCTTGTGGTCCTGCTGCGAATCCTTGTGCTCCCATTGCTCCCCCTGCTGCTGTTGTAGCAGGTATTATTTTCATCCCTAATGGTAACATTTGAGATATTGATGAAGCAGCAAGAGATGCCATAAGCTCAATTGGATTATCTAAAAATACATCAAGACCTGCTGTACCTCCATAACTTTGCTCCCATCTCTTCATCGCACGAGACTTTTTTTCAGGTTTTTCAGATAGCAATTTTGAAATCTTTGTAGCAACATCATAAATAGATTCTTCGTCATCAGGTATTATGCCTACTGCTAATTGAAGTAAGTATTCTCCTGCCTTACCTTGGGCTTCTGCCGACTTGTAAGCTTCCATAACACCCTCATAATTATCTAGAAGTTCAAGATTGTTCTCTGTATCAAAACGAGTTGAAAAATATAATTTAGAGTTTTCGTAAATATCTGCTGCTATTTGTTGTTGGTCTTTAACCTCGATAAGTTTTTTTATAATATTCTCTTGACTCTCAGCCTCCCCTTTGGTTTTAGGATTGTATTTTAATAACTCTTTATAGCCGAAGCCAAACAGGTTATTTGAAATAACATCTAACTCATCAGTAGTCTCCTTAGCTTTATTGTTTATTGATACAGCCTTATCAATGCGTTCTTTATTTTCACGTATTACGGATTGGTCATAGTTATCCCTTGCTAATTCGATATCGTCATCAAGGTATTCGTCTGAAAGTTTTTCTCTTTCATTGTCTAACTTATTATAAATTTCGTCAATGTTAAGACTAATCTCTCCATTATAATAAAGTGTTGGTCCATACTTTTCTTTCTCCTTATCTGTTAAGTCTTCAAATCTTTTCTTTTTAGAAGGATTTTTTCTGTAATCATCAATGAATCTTACAAAGTCAGTTAACTCTTCATACTCATCATACAAAGACATATCATCTTCGTAGCTTCTTCCCGGATTTATCTTGCTATAATTATCTATTGCTTTTAATTCAATACTCGTATATCCCTTTGATTTTCTCTCTTCTTCTTTTTTTATTTTTTCTTTTTCAGCTTCAATCTCTTCTTTATATAGTATTTCATTGTAAAGATAATTTACATCTTCCCCGGATTCTTTTCTTTCAAAATATTCTTTTTGTTGTTCTTTTTTTATAGCGTACTCTTTTCCCTCTTCTACAACAGCTTTGGCTTCTTCTTCCATTAGGGCTTGACCCATTGGGATATCTAATGCAGTAGCATCGGATTGACCGAATTTCTCGTATTCAGGGAATGTGGCAACGTCTGCTGCTGCTGCCTCTTCTTCGGAGATTCCTACTACGTCTTCTTCTAATGCCTGCTCTTCAGGAACTTTCTCGTAAAACTTTTTAAAATCAGCTATTTCTTTTTCTGTTTTCTCCTTTGGCTCATCTACCCTTGGCTTGTCAAGGTAAGGCTCGTCAAGAGTCGTGAACGGTGAATCCACAGAACCATCTGCCGAAGACGATTCCATACCGCTTTTTTTTTTAACAGGAGGGTCTACTGTTGTAGATACTTCCTCTATAAATCTATCTACAGGAAGTTCAAAGTCTTCATCTACACCACTCAACCAAGTATGCATCCGTGCAGCATAGGCAGGATTTGTTGATATTTTTTCTCTAAAAGATTCAAGATTAAACTTTCCTGAAAATGATTCATCCTTTGATGTGATGTTTTTGTATAAATCGTCTATATAATTCTCGTTCATCTTATGTTATTTATTTTGTAGGTGCTGCTTTTCTATTCATAAAAGTCTTGTATCGTTCATTCCCCGGTTTGGTTTTATAACGTCTTAGTTCAATCAATGATGGATCTGTAAGTTCCTTAATCTTACGAGCAATTTCCTGTCTTACATTTATAGCAGGTTCCCCCTCTATTTTTACTGTTATTTCTTTTTCTTGCTCATCTCCCGAAGTATTAACAAATTTATATTTAATATTAAGGTTATTACCATTAGGCTCAAAATCTAAACCTGATTGGGCAAATCTTGCCTTAAGTATAGGCGCTAAGTTATTTAGTGATTTATCTTTAATACCTTCATCACCTACAACACTTGCATCAACATAATCACTAAACTCTCTTTGTGCTTGCTCCTCTTTGCTATATTCAGGAGTTACTGTACTTCCTTCAGCAGGTACGTCTGAATATGGGTTTTCGCCTTTCTTATTTGAAAAATCTGATATATCTTTTAAAGTAAATTCTGTATAACCACCCGGCAATAAATAATTAAAATAAGATGCAAAAAAAGCTTCTTTTTCCATTGGCTTACCACTTGTATCCAATGCCTTTATAGTCTTGATTGACCCATCTGTGTATTGTACAGTTACTCTCCCTTTTTTAGGGAGAATCTTTTTTATATTCTTTTTGTTATCTCCTAATCCTCCAAAGTAATTTGCTGCCCTATTTTTTTCGTCTTCTGTACCATTCAAAAACTTAGCAAATTCGTCTGCCATTTGGTTATATTTTCTTTCTTTAGCCCGTCTTGCTTTTGCTGCTTCTTTATCGGTATTATCAATATTTACTACAGTCTTTGGTTTTTGTATTCTTTGTTTTTCAAAGAAGGCAGGTTCCATATCGTATTTAGTTTTTACTTGAATATCAGATATGTCTCTCATAGTTCTCTTTGCATTCTCTTTTTGAGCGTCTGTTAGGTTTGCAATAACTCTTCCATCTACATCACTAAGTAGAATAACACTTTCATTCCTGCTACCATCTTTATTAAATATTTTACTTTCGTCTAATGTTGATGTGTAAGGAGTGTTATCAACAGTAGTACCCATATAATCTATAAGCACCGAGCCTGCTGCCAAGCTATTAACTACCGATGATATTTCGCTATCTATCCACTTGTCTTGAGCCTGCAAAAATAAAGAAGTAACATTTAAGTCTTCAACTGATACGCCTAAATCTTTAGCTATTTTTTCAAGTTCTTCAGGGCTTTTTCCTTTTAAACCACCTTCTCTTATTCTAATGTCCGATATTCTTTCAATAATACCTGCTTGAAGTGCAGTACCTCTTGACCCGATAACTGCAATCTCATTGGAGCCTAATTTGTCTACCCAACTTTTTGAGGCTTCTGCTACATTATATATATTTATGTTTTGCTTTATACGATTGCTAAGTACGCTTGGCGGAAACGTATTTTTTGTATCAGGTATTAAAGCCCCATCGGGACCTTTAGGGACCATTGTCGCTACACCTACAACTCCCGTATCGGGATTTACTAAGAATCTGTGGTTTTTGAAATTAGAAAAACTTTCTGTAGAAGCCATAACATCTAATCCCATTTGAGAAATGGTTCCATCCTCTACAGCTTTCATTTTCTTTGAATACTCTTGATTGTATTCTTCAAATAGACTAAAGGCTTGGGTTGTACCATCCTTAAGGTTCTGCATCATAATAGTAAAGTCTCTTGGATTTAGTAAACCTGCTTTTAAATTCTTATTTGCCATCAACGAAACCTCCTGTGCATCTCCTGTGAAGTTTAATGTATTCTCGTTTAGCTTTGTATTCTGCCCCTGTGGTACAGCACTTAATGAATTTTGATAGTCCCTTGATAGCTTATCTAAAGCATCCTTCTTTTCTTCTCTTACACGAACCTCCTCTTGGAGCATACCGCTAAAGTTGGCTCCGACCTCAGCCCAATTTATCTGAGTATCCTGAGCGTCTCTCTCTACATATTTATAACCTGTTGGCATATTGTTCTATTATTATTTTTTAAATTGGCTATATGGATTATATGGTTGTCTTGGTGCAATAACAAATGGGTTTACACCTTCATCCCGAGCCGTAGTAAATGGACGCCTATCAGTAAAAGGTGCTGTTTTGAAGTTATTTGGACGCCTGTCAGTAAAAGGTGCTGTTTTGAAGTTATTAAGTTGGTTTTTTCCGTACTCTTCTGTCGGAGATGTTGTACGAAAGGGCAAAGGGTCTACAACAGTACCTGCCGCCTCGGCTGCCTTTCGAGCCAACCTGTCTGCTCTTGTTTCCCTATACAAAGGAACTCCAAACTCAATACCTTGCTGTACTGCACTTACTGCACTCTGTATACCTTGCTGTGTAGATGCTGTTGCAGCTCTCTGTGCGTCTGCTGCCCTCATCTGCTGACCTGCTATCTCCTCTAAGTCTAAGCCAACTCCTAAGTCTCTTAGTCTTGACTCTTCCTCAAGGACTGCTGCCTCGATGTTTGTCATCTCGTCAGCCATAGCACCTCTAATCTGCTGCTGCCCTAACTGCTGTTGAGCGAACACCCTACCTGCGGTAGCTGCCGACCCTCTCTCACTCTCTATACCTGCCTGAGTAAGCTGTGCTCCTTGAACTAACATAGCCTCTCTCTCTAAGTCGTATGCCTCTTTCTTTATAGACATCTGCTCTGCAAAGTTTACATCTAACTTACCTCTTGCAGCAGCCATTGCCCTATCTGCATCTGCTTCTGCTGCTCTTTGTAATTTTCTTTGCTTTGCCGCTTGCCCAAACGACAACCCTGCTGAAGTTGCTGTTGCTGCGAGACTTGCCCCTGCTGCGATTGTTGTTAATGCTGCCATACTATATCTTCTTTATCATCTCTGATGTGTAACTATCTCCTTTAGTGTATCCAAGTTTTTCATATGTTTTGATTAGAGACGAATGCTTTATCAATGCGTAGCAATATTCCATCTCGTTCATCTTACACAATTCAGTTAGTGTCTCGATGAGCAAACTTATTGCCTCAGCTCTCTGTGGTTTCTTTCTATATTCCTTACTTGAAATAATCCAATCAACCCAAGCTACTTTAGAGTTTGTTAAATATACAAACCCTGCACAGATAGGCATATCCCCATCATATACTATTACACCACCCTTACCATTATCAGGGAGAAAATCTTTTTGAGGTGCAGTCCAATTCCAATCACTCCACCACTTTGTGAGAATGGTATCGTAATCGTCCTTATTGAGTGCTCTTACATCAAACATACTTTGCTCATACAAAGATACGCAAATTATGGGAATGATTTCATAACCTCAGATAATACTGCGTATAGTTCTACCTTAGATGTGTTGTCGTTTGTCAGAGTAAACTGTCCGTAGTGACCCAAGATACCCTGAGACTCAGCTACTGAGTTCTTTATGTATAGTATATACTCTGTTGTTCCAACAGGAACCGTACCTGTTGAGTTGTTGACAACCACATTGTTAATACCCTGTGGTAAGTTTTGGTTTATTTCTGTGACTACACCAAACAAAGTAGGAGCACTACTTCCCCAATATACATAGTCCCCAATGCTTATAATACTACCAACCGGAGTATTTACATTAAAGTCAATCGTAGATATTGTAGTTACCGTAGTTATATTAGAACTTGTACCTAAGCCATTTACTGAACGTAATGCGTATTGGTCTAATGTTGCAGGAACCGTTCCACTATTTCTAACGAA
>ERZ651770.742-NODE-742-length-14986-cov-3.935475_pt1 | contig 14986 bp, 9 predicted proteins | sample MGYA00514756_ERZ651770 | MGnify/ENA metagenome assembly ERZ651770
GACGTCTGTTGGTTGAGTAAAAAGCTTGCAAATCTTCGTATTTTTAATGATTCTGATAATATGATGAATATCTCCCTTAAAGACAGCGATGGCTCTGCAATTGTGGTAAGTCAATTTACTTTGCATGCTAAAATCAAAAAAGGTAACCGACCTAGCTATGTTAAAGCCGCAAACTCAGATATTGCGAAATCTCTGTATGAGCATTTTATAAATCAGTTTGAAATAGATTTAGAGAAAAAGATTCAGTCAGGAAAATTTGGTGCAAACATGAAATTAGCACTCACAAATGATGGGCCAGTTACTATTATTATCGACACTAAACAACGCGAATGATTAGTTGTTTTTTAAGTACTATTAGTGGTTAAATTAATTTGATTTAATTTGTATATTGACTAATTTAGTACTTATATAATACTATCTAAATGGACCTTAAAAACGCACAAATAATAGTTGATAATTGGATCAATGATCACGGAGTTCGCTATTTTAATGAATTGACAAATATGGCGCAGCTTACAGAAGAAGTAGGTGAGGTTGCACGCATTATTTCTAGACGTTATGGGGAGCAAAGTGAAAAAGAAAGTGATAAAAATAAAGATCTTGGAGAAGAGCTGGCAGATGTATTATTTGTGGTCCTATGTTTAGCCAATCAAACGGGTGTAAATTTACAGGATGCGTTTGATAAAAAACTTGAATTAAAAACCAATCGTGATCACGACCGACACCATAGCAACGAAAAATTAAAATAGATTTGCATCTTCAACTCAATAATTCAAAAATCAATTCTTTTACTAATGTGACCATCACAGGGTCTAAAAGCGAATCCAATCGACTTTTATTACTTAAAGCTCTTTTTGGCAGTTTAGAAGTGCAAAATATTTCAAATTCAGATGACAGTCAGTATATGCTTAATGCTTTAAGTACTGAATCTGGCATTGTAGACATACATCATGCGGGAACAGCGATGCGTTTCTTAACAGCTTATTTTGCAACTTTAAAAGGTAGAACGACTTTGCTGACTGGGTCTCAGCGAATGAAAGAACGCCCCATAAAAGTATTAGTTGACGCTCTTAGAGAATTAGGGGCAGATATTGAATATGTTAGCCAAAAAGGTTACCCACCTTTGAGAATTGTAGGTAAACGATTGTTAAAGAAAGAGGTCCAAATGAAGGCAAATGTAAGCAGCCAATATATTTCAGCATTATTACTTATTGCTTCGAAGTTAGAAAATGGGCTAACACTACATCTTGATGGAAAAATTACTTCAGCGCCTTACATCAGAATGACTCTATCATTATTAAATCAAATTGGAGTTGAGACGTCTTTTGAAGCTCAAACCATTCGTGTTAAACCTAATCTGGAAAATGAACCGAAAATAGTCAATGTAGAATCCGATTGGTCATCTGCATCATATTTCTACAGTATAATTGCATTGAGTCCAATAGGTACTAAAGTTTGTTTAAGCACATATAAAAAAAATAGCCTGCAAGGCGATGTAATATTGAAAGATATCTATAAACAGATGGGAGTTGAAACTGTTTTTAAGGGCTCTAAAATTGTATTAGAAAAAAGGAACTATACTCTACCGTTATCGATCGATATCGACTTAGCAAATGCACCAGATATTGCACAAACAATTGTGATTACTTGTTTAGGGCTTAGAATTAATTGTCAACTTACGGGATTGCATACCCTAAAAATTAAAGAAACAGATCGTTTAGAAGCACTAAAAAGTGAGATTCATAAATTTGGAACTAATATAGAAATTACTAGTGATAGTTTATCCCTACTTGATCCAAAACCTTTGGTGCAAGGGGTTGTAGTAGAAACTTTTAACGATCACCGTATGGCTATGGCATTTGCCCCTTTGGCACTGTTAACTTCTTTTTCCATAAATGAAGCTAATGTTGTTTCCAAATCCTTTCCTGATTTTTGGTTAAATCTATCAGAATTAGGGTTCAATATAAGCCAATTTAAAAAATAAAAGATTAAATACTTGACAACCCCTGTTTTGAGGTCGTATATTCGCTACTTTAAAAAATAAAAACCTAGCATGAAATTATCACATTTTAACTTTGAATTACCAGACGAATTATTAGCAGAATATCCTTCTGAACACAGAGATGAGTCACGTCTCATGGTTTTGAATCGTGAAAAACAAACTATTGAGCATAAACAGTTTAAGGACCTGATTGATTACTTCAACGAAGACGATGTCATGATCCTTAATGATACTAAGGTTTTTCCAGCACGTTTATTTGGGAACAAAGAAAAAACAGGAGCACGTATTGAAGTATTTCTTCTTAGGGAATTGAATGCTGAGCAAAGACTATGGGATGTGTTAGTAGATCCTGCTCGTAAAATTCGGATAGGGAACAAACTGTATTTTGGTGAGGACGAAATGTTAGTTGCTGAGGTAATCGATAATACTACTTCAAGAGGACGAACTTTACGTTTTTTATATGATGGTTCTTACGAGGAATTTAGGAAAAAACTCACACAACTTGGCCAAACACCATTGCCAAAATACATAAACCGAGAAGTTGAGCCTGAAGATGAGGAACGTTATCAGACTATTTATGCTAAAAACGAAGGAGCTGTAGCGGCGCCAACTGCTGGATTACATTTTTCAAAACATTTATTAAAGCGCTTAGAAATTAAAGGAATCAACTTTGCAGAAATCACTTTGCATGTAGGGTTGGGAACGTTTAATCCTGTAGAAGTAGAAGATTTGTCTAAACATAAAATGGATAGTGAAGAAATCATTATTCCAATGCAAACAGCAGATACAATAAATTCTGCTCTTAGAGAAAAACGTAGAATTTGTGCAGTAGGAACTACTGCTATGCGTGCCATTGAAAGCTCTGTGTCGTCAAAGGGGAATCTAAATGATTATTCTGGATGGACAAATAAGTTTATTTTCCCACCTTACGAATTTTCAATAGCTAATTGTATGATTACGAATTTTCATACTCCAAAATCTACACTTTTAATGATGACTGCTGCTTTTGGTGGACATGAGTTTGTAAAAAAGGCTTATGAAGAAGCAGTTAAGGAAAAATACAAATTTTACAGCTATGGGGATGCCATGTTGATTATTTAAAACAAATCTTAAAAGTCTCGATCTCGAGGCTTTTTTTAATCATATCTAGTTTTAAACAAGATGAAGATCGTCAAAAAAGATATACGCGCATTGTCAAAGGAAGAATTAAGATTTTTTTTCACTTCTAATGGTGACAAAGCTTTCAGGGGTAATCAAGTTTACGAATGGCTTTGGCAAAAGGGAGCACATCATTTTGATGATATGACAAACTTGTCTAAAGAAACTCGACAAATGATGCGTGCAAATTTTAGTATTAATCATATTAAAGTCGATTCTATGCAAAGGAGCTTAGATGGAACGATTAAAAATGGAATTAGACTTCATGATGGAATGATTGTGGAGTCAGTCTTGATCCCAACTGCTAAACGTTCCACTGCCTGCGTGTCATCTCAAGTTGGATGCAGTCTTGACTGTAAGTTTTGTGCGACTTCGAGATTAAAACGTATGAGAAATCTTAATCCTGATGAAATTTATGATCAAGTTGTCGCAATTGACAGACAGAGTAAATTATATTATGGCAGACCATTATCAAATATTGTTTTTATGGGAATGGGCGAGCCTTTAATGAACTACAATAACGTTCTTAAGGCTATTGACAAAATTACTTCTAAAGATGGTTTAGGTATGTCACCAAAGCGAGTTGTTGTATCTACTTCAGGAGTGCCTAAGATGATTAAAAAAATGGCAGATGACGGAGTTAAGTTTAATTTAGCAGTTTCTTTACATTCTGCTATTGATAGTGTTCGTACTTCAATAATGCCTTTCAACGAAACATTTCCTTTGAAAGATTTAAGAGAAGCTCTCAAACACTGGTATGACTCTACTAGCCGTATTATTACTTATGAGTATGTAGTTTGGGAAGGGATTAATGACACCAAATCAGATGTAGAAGCGTTAATTGACTTTTGTAAATTTGCTCCTAGCAAGGTAAATCTTATTGAATATAACCCTATTGACGACGGGATATTTCATCAAGCGAACAATGCTGCCATCGAGTTATATGTTTCTATGTTAGAAGCTAAAAATATTACCGTAACAGTTCGACGATCGCGTGGAAAAGATATTGACGCTGCTTGCGGTCAATTAGCTAATAAAGATAAATCCTAAAAACAACTTTATTTGAGCTATAATTTAAGGGGCCGGATTTGGTATGATGGCGTGAATGGCATCAATTCGATCCAGAGTTTCTTTTGAAATCCGGGTATTTATACTGTCAATATTTTCCTTTAATTGTGTCAGATTAGTCGCTCCAATAATATTACTTGTTACAAATGGTCTTTGATTGACAAAAGCCAATGCTAATGTGGTTAGGCTAATACCTATATCTTTTGCTAAATCTAGATATAGCTTAGTTGCTTCAGTTGATTGTTTACTAGAGTAGCGTGCAAATCGTGGAAACAATTTTAGGCGTGCATTGTCTGCAGCAGTTCCTTCAAGATACTTTCCTGAAAGTACTCCAAAAGCTAAAGGTGAGTAGGCCAAAAGCCCAATATTTTCACGCATAGAAACTTCTGCTAAATCACCCTCAAAAACCCTATTTAACATTGAATAGGCATTTTGTATAGTACTAACAGGGTTAAAATTATAATTTCTGACTTCCTCAGCATATCGCATGGTGCCCCATGATTTTTCATTAGAAATTCCAATGGCTCTAATTTTACCAGCCTCAATAAATGATTGTAAGCTATGTAATACTTCGTTAAAATTATCTGTCCAAGGATCGTTTTGACTTGGTTTAAAATCTCTAACTCCAAAAGTGTTGGTTTGACGTTCAGGCCAGTGTAATTGATATAAATCAATATAATCTGTTTGTAAGCGTTTGAGCTCTAAGTCAAGCGCCTCTTTTATAGAATTTGGAGAAAATCCGGTGGCTCTTATGTGTGCTGTGTAATCTCCAGGACCAGCAATTTTACTTGCAATAATTACTTGATCTCTTGTTTTACTTTTATTGAGCCAATTACCAATGTATTTGCTAGTTAATCCTTGTGTTTCTGCTGTAGCTGGAACTGGATAAAGTTCTGCAGTATCAATAAAATTAACCCCATGCTCTAACGCTAAATCTAATTGGGCATGTGCTTCAGCTTCGGAGTTTTGATTTCCCCACGTCATGGTGCCTAAGCAAATTCCACTTACTTTAATATCGGTATTTGGTAGTAAATTATATTTCATTAATTAATTTTTAAAAGCTTAGATATTTCATCTAATTTTGGGGTAAGAACTACCTCAATACGTCTATTTTTTGCCTTTCCATCATTGGAGTTATTAAGAGCTACAGGGGCGTATTCACTCCGACCAGCAGCAGTTAGGTTTTCTAGTTTTATAATTTGGTTTTCACTCAGTATCTGAACAATTGCAGTAGCTCGTTTAGTTGATAAATCCCAGTTGTCTGCAATCTGCCCACTCCCTGAAAAAGGATCGTTATCTGTGTGACCTTCAATAAGTACAGCAATTTCAGGGTTGTCCGCTAATACTATGCCTAGCTGCTCAATTGCTTTACGACCTTCAGGCCCAATAGCCCAACTACCAGACTTGAAAAGTAGTTTGTTTTCCATTGACACATACACTTTTCCATCCCGTTGTTCAACCGTTAAGCCTTTACCCTCAAAAGCTGTTAATGCTTTTGAAATAGCATTTTTTAAATCACGCATAGCTTTGTCTTTAGAATTAATCAGCGCTTCCAGTTCCGCTATTCTATTTGAACGTTCTACCATGTTAGCTTCTAGCTTTAGAAGACGATTACTTTCTGCAATTAAAGCAAGCTCTTTTGCCTCTAATTGTGCAAGAAGTTCTCTATTTTTCTGCACATTATTAGCAATTTCTTCTGAGCTATTTTGCTCTAAAGCTTTATAGGTCTTATTTATGTTATCATATTTTTTTTGAAAAGCGACAAGATCTTTTTTTAATGAATTTTGTTTTACAAATAAGGAATCATAAATTATTCGTAGCTGATCAAGTTGACTCTGTAGTAAATTTCTGTCGTTTGTAATAAACTCATTTTCGGAACTTAAGTTGTCATATTCGTTCTTCAAGGTTGTATATTTCCCGTCTAATTCCTTGTATATTTTTGAGGAAACACAAGAGCTTGATAACGATACAATAACAGATAAAATTATGATTTTCTTTAGCATGATATTTATTTTTTATTTTTTAGTTCAACCAATACCGGACAGTGGTCGCTGTGAACAGCTTCCGATAATATAACGGCTCTTTTCAGTTTTTCTTGTAAAGATGATGCTACTAATGTGTAGTCTAGTCGCCACCCTTTATTGTTTGCTCGAGAGTTAGCACGATAACTCCACCAGCTGTAGTTGTGGGGCTCTGAGTTAAATTCACGAAATGCATCAATAAAACCTTGCTTTAAAAACTCACTCATCCAAGCTCTTTCTTGCGGTAAGAACCCAGAGGAATTCTTATTTCTAACTGGATCATGAATATCAATAGCTTCGTGGCATATGTTATAATCGCCACAAATAATAAGATTAGACACTTCTTTTTTAATTTTGTTTATATAGTCTTGAAACAAATCCATGTATTCAAGCTTATGTTCAAGCCTGGCCGAGTTTGTTCCAGATGGAATATATAGACTCATAACTGAGAAATCTTCAAAATCAGCACGAATATTACGACCTTCAAAATCCATAGATTCAATTCCAGTCCCATAAACTACTTTAATAGGTTTAGTTTTTGATAGTATTGCGACTCCACTGTATCCCTTTTTCTTTGCACTAAACCAGTAGTTGTAATTGTACCCAGCTTGCTTAAATACACCTAATTCAAGTTGTTCTTCTTGTGCTTTTATTTCTTGCAGGCAAATTACATCTGGGTTAGCGTTTTTCAGCCAATTGACGAACCCTTTTTTAAGTGCCGCTCTAATTCCATTGACATTGTAAGAAATAATTTTCATGTAATACTGCTATAATTTTAGCTAAAATAATTAATAGAGTACTTTTACCCTAAATATTTACCCTAGTTTTAACGAAAACTATCAACAAAATATTTTTGTTTTTTTTCAGTTTAAGAGTAGTAATGAAGTATTTTATTCTCATTTTATTTTTTTTATCCATCACCAAGAGTTCGTCTCAACAGTCAACAACGCTGTATAGACTCAAGTCATTGGCAGTTAGGGATACTATCCAGGTAGATTCTGTTAGTATTAATTCGTCATATTTTTTTCTGACAAGTTTAAAAGATAGTCGTATACCTCCCTCTTCATATGTTGTAGATTTTCAAAATGCGTCTCTAAGATTTATTAGTCCAATAGCACATGATTCTATTCGTGTCCACTATTTAAGGTATCCGACTTTCATTACCAAGAAATATCAGGCAATAGATGACTCAGTAATTGTTAATCGTACAGGCAATTTACAGAAGCTATATAAATTATCGTTGCCAAGTGAGATATATTCAGTATCGCCCTTGGACGGCTTGATGTCTTCAGGAAGTTTATCTAGAGGAGTTACTATTGGAAATAATCAAAATTCTGTTCTAAATAGTGAACTAGACCTTAAGGTAAGTGGAAAGCTTAACGATAAAGTTACTTTAAGAGCATCCATTCAAGATTCAAATGTTCCATTGCAAGAAAGTGGTTACTCACAACGTTTAGATGAGTTTGATCAGGTTTTTATTGAACTTTTTAGTGATAAATGGAAAATTAGAGCAGGAGATATTGATTTAAAAAATACAGATTCATATTATGCTAATTTTTCAAAGCGGGTCCAGGGACTTAGTTTGGCTACGAGTTTTAAAAATGAAGAATCTGAATACACAGCTTTTGCATCCGGAGCTTTAGTTCGTGGTCAATTTACAACTAGTCAATTTGTTGCCCAAGAGGGTAATCAAGGCCCTTATAAGCTCATAGGCAGCAATAATGAGCTTTACATTTTGGTGGTCTCTGGAAGTGAAACAGTATTTGTTAACGGAGTTCCACTTAGTCGTGGTGCAACTAAAGATTATATTATTGATTACAATTCAGGGGAAATCACCTTTAACTCTACATATCCTATTACATCGGAAATGCGAGTTACAGTTGATTACCAATCCAGTACTCGTAATTATTCACGTTTTATTGGATATGCAGGAAGCCAGTTTAAAACTGATAAATGGTCATTTGGAGCTTCAGTTTATAATGAAAGTGATTTAAAAAATCAACCTCTTCAACAATCTATTGGCTCAGACCAAATAGCGATTTTATCAACTGCGGGTGATGACCAAACTCTAATGAATTCACCTTCAGCTTCTTTAGAGCCCTATAATGAAAATAGAATTTTATATAAGAAAACTGAAATTAATGGATTACAAGTGTTTGAGTTTTCGAATAATGACCAAAACGATCTTTATATAGTTAACTTCACTATGGTTGGGCCACAGAACGGTAATTATATAATTGCCAGCTCAGATGCAATCTCTAACATTTATGAATACATTCCCCCAGTAAACGGAGTAAAGCAAGGAGATTATGAACCAATTGTTCGGCTTGTTGCCCCTGTAAAGTTGCAATTAACGGTTTTAAATGGTTCATATAATCCTAATGAGAACACCTCTATTAGTTTCGAGTTTGCCGCTAGTAATAACGATTTGAATTTATATTCCGCCCTAGAAGATAATGATAACACTGGAGTCGCCACTCAATTATCGATTGCGCATCAATTACTTAAGCCTTCCAAAATATGGAGGTTAAATTTGGCAACAGACATTGATTACATTCAAAAAAACTTTCGCAATCTTGAAGGTATGTATAATCCAGAATTCAATAGAGACTGGAACCTTGAACAGCCAACAAGCAACCAGTTAATTACAGATCTTGGAGACCAATTATTTATAAAAACAGCAGCTCAATTATTACACCCAGAATTAGGGCAATTTAATTATCAGTTTCAGAGTTTAAATTATAATAAAAACTACGATGGTTCTAGACATGTATTTTTAGCTAAACTAAAACTTAACCGCTTCCATTTATTTTCAAATTTTAGTCTTTTAACCACAGATGGCGTTTCCTCTAATTCTAGTTTTTATAGAACTAATACAAAGCTAAAGTATAGTTATTCAAAAGGTTGGGCAGGAGTTGGTTTATCTTCTGAGCACAACGAAAAAAAACAGCTTTTTTCAAATATTTTAGATCCGGTCAGCCAAAAGTTCAGCGCATATGAAGTTTTTAAAGGAATTGGAGATTCTACTAAAGTTTTTGCTAAGATTGGATATATTCATCGTGTAAATGACAGCCTTCAAAATAATAGCTTAAAAAGAGTAAATTCTTCAAACACTTATTATTTAGACTCTAAATGGATTCAAACTAAAAACACATTACTTAGTTTATATGCTAATTACAGGAACTTTAAATCAGAAAATAATTCTTCACATTCGCAAAAGTCTATAAATTCCAGATTACAGTATAGCCAAAAAATTGCAAATAACTTAATTTATTGGAATTCTCTTTATGAGACTAATGCAGGCCGTCTACCACAGCAAGATTTTACGTACGTGGAGGTTGAACCAGGTCAGGGTAACTTTGTATGGTTTGATTACAATGAGAATGGAATTCAGGAATTAGAAGAATTTGAAGTTGCTCAATTCCAAGATCAAGCTATTTTTGTACGCATTTTGTTACCTAATCAGGTATATATTCGAACTCATCAAAACAAACTTAGCCAGTCTATTACACTTAATCCTATTCAGTGGGCAAATTCACTTAAGTCAATTAAGAAATTTTTATCTCATTTTTATAATCAAAGCTCATTTTTAATTGACAGAAAAGATAAAAATAACAACGAATATGTTCAGTTAAATCCATTTAAGTCTAAAGTTGAAAATCAACTAGGACTTCAATCAAGCTTTAGAAACCAGTTATTCTTCAATAGGGGTAAACAGCATTATACTATTTTATATAGCTATTTAGATTCAAAGGCTAGGAATATACTATCATTTGGGTATGTTAAGTTAGAGTCTGTTAGTCATCAAATAAGTATTATACACAAAATTAAAGACCAATGGTTGTTTAATCTACAAACTAATCTTGATGAAATTAAAAGTGATAGCGAAAACTTTTCTTCTAAAAATTATAAACTCAATCAATCTCTTCTAAGCCCGAAAATATCATATTTGTTAAATAATAATAAAAGATTTGATCTGTTTTATCAGTATCATAAAAAAAATAACTTAATTGGAGATTCTGAACAACTAATTCAACAGAAATATGGTGCTTCATTTAGCTTAACACAGAACGAAAAGACTGCTGTTACAGCCGAATTTAATTATTTTTCAAATAATTTTTTTGGTAATTCAAATACTCCAGTTGCTTATCAAATGCTGGAAGGGCTACAAGCAGGAACCAACTTCACTTGGTCTTTGATAGCTCAGAAAAAACTAACAAAGTATTTAGACTTAAATCTAAATTATTTTGCAAGGAAGAGTGAGTCAAGTCGCACTATTCACACAGGGACTGTTCAACTAAAAGCTTATTTTTAAAATGTTCTTAAATTTATTTTTAAACTGACATCATTAATTTTTTTGTTAATTCTCAATAATGGCACGATTGATGTTATATTTTCAGAATACTTAACATTCACAAAAATTAAATTTAAAAAAATCAACAAAATGAAAAGAAACCTACTTTATTCAATTTTACTTACATCCCTAGCATTTGTAGGGTGTAGTGAGGAGTTTTTAGATCCGCAGAGAAACACTAGTGTTCTTACTGCTGAAGATCTTTCTGGATTCTCTGACATAAATCCTGCATTAGTTGAAGGAACACTTGAAGGTATCGGGAGTTTCATGATTCAAGATTTCGGAGTTACTGGAAGTAGACACTATGACTTCGGTCAAAAAGGTGTTGATATCTGGACAGATATCGTTTCTGGAGATATGGCTTTATCAGGAAGTGCATATGGATGGTATAACAATACAGCAAACTTAGTTAGTACTGTTGATTTCACTCGTGAAGAAAACAATATTATTTGGGAGTATTATTATAAAATTGTGAACCTAGCTAATACAGTAATTCAAACTACCGGTGGTAACGCTGGTCAGCCAGAAACTGCTGCAGCTAGAAAGATAATGGGACAGGCTAAAGCTTCTAGAGCTTATGCTTACTATTACCTAGCACAACTTTTCCAAAACAGCTATGATCCTGCACAACCAATATTACCTTACTATGATGGTGAACTTACTGAAACAGCTAAAGTTCCTGCATCACAGATATATGCATTGGTAGTTAGTGATTTAACTGAAGCTGTCGAATTATTAGACGGTTATGCTAGACCTGACAAGAGTAAAATTGACAAAACAGTTGCTCAAGGTCTTTTAGCATATGTTCACGCTGGTATGGGTAACTTCGCAGAAGCTAAAGTTATGGCTGACGCTGTAATAGCTAGTGGATACCCTGTAACTACTGCTGGTGAGCTTGCTTACCCAGGAGCTGGATCAGGATTTAACAATGTAAACACTCCGTCATGGGTTTGGGGATTTGACTTGACTGAAGAGTTAGGACACCAATTAATTGACTGGTGGGGACAAATGGATCCATTTACATATAGCTATGCATGGGCAGGAGATCACAAGTCTATAGATGACGGTCTTTATGCACAAATTGCTGCAGATGATATCAGAAAAACTCAATTTGGGACTGGAACAGCTGCATTACAAGCGATTGGTAAATTCTTCGATCCCAATAGAGTAATTGGGGGACAATACATCATTACTACTGATTTAGTATTCATGAGAGTTGAAGAGTTTTACTTATTAAGTGCTGAAAGTGCTGCAAGAACAGGAAATGAAGCTGCTGCAAAAGCAACAATGATTGAATTATTAGATAACAGAATGCCAAATGCGGCTAGTACTGTAAATGCACTTTCAGGAGCTGCTTTACAAGATTTCATCTACCTACAAACTCAAATCGAGATGTGGGGTGAAGGAAAAACGTACTTCGCAATGAAGCGTAATCAAGCTAGTGTTACTAGAGGTACTAATCACGTTTACCGTGCTGGAGAATCTTTCCAATGGGATTCAGATGAAATGTCATTCCAAATTCCGGAAAATGAGATTAATAACAACCCTAGTATAAGCGAACAAAATAATTAATCCTAAAAATTAGGAAACCCTACCAAAAACCCTAAAGAAAACCCATTAAAAAATGGATCTCTGTAGGGTTTTTGTCGGTTTAGTTGTTTAATATGATTTGTTCAAAATAAAATTAAAAATATAATGGCAATTCTATAGCCTTATTTTTTATTTTTGTAAATCTGAAAAAACTATCCAATCTGGCATGAAAAATAAATTATTGTTTCTAACGCTTCTTGTTTTTCAATTTACTTTTAGTCAGAACATACCGCCCGAAATATCCTCTGATGGAAGTCAGATTTATTGTCCTTTGTCTTTTCAAAGTATAGTAACGGGTTTTAATATCATTGATCCTGATGACAGTTCTATTGACGCTTTGTATATCCAAATTTCTGAGGGTTATGTTGAAGGTGAAGACTTTCTAACCTTAGCCGGGGAACATCCAGGGGTTCAAGAGACATGGAATGCTATTGAGGGTAAGTTAGAGTTAACGGGCAATGGTGGAGTACAAGTTTTGTATGTGGATTTAATTGCTGCTGTCTATGATATTAAGTTCAATAGTGTTAATCCTAATCCATCTGATAAATCATTTTCTTTTACTATTGGCGACACTAATTACTTAGACTCTACAGGACATTATTATGAATTCATTAGCCTAGTAGATGTTACCTGGACAGAGTCAGAAGCCTTAGCTGAAAATTTAACATACTATGGTTTACAAGGCTATCTTGCTACACTTTCTAGCGATGCTGAGAATCAAATAGCAGCGGTACAAACCAATAATTTTGGATGGATTGGCGCCAGTGATGCAGCAATTGAAGGCGATTGGAGGTGGGTAACAGGCCCTGAAGGATTACAAAACGGAGGGTCTGGCGTACCATTTTGGTCCGGTTTAGGTATAGGCTCTGGAGGATTTCCTGTTAATGGTGAATATAGTAATTGGAATGAACCCAATGAGCCAAATAATGCAGGTAATGAAAATTATGCCCACGTAACTTCTCCTAACATAGGCCAACCAGGAACTTGGAATGATTTACCAAACCCTGCTGCTGGAGGTGGCGACTACCAATCTCAAGGATTTTTTGTCGAATATGGAGGTATGCCAGGAGATCCAGAATTGAATTTGTCTTCAAGTACAAGTTTAATAGCACCAGTTTTAGAAATTAATAATTTTAACGGATGTGCTAACGAATTTGATGGATTACAAGGGTCTTCAAATATTGGAAATGGTGATCTTTACTGGTACGATAGTCAGGTAGGAGGTAGTTTAGTCTTTACGGGTTTGAATTATAATCCAAATATTAGTGAGACCACTCTATTTTATGTTACCCCATTTGCAGAAGGAGTATGTGAATCATTTAATAGAATTGAAGTTTCTGCTACATTTATTCCAGGACCTACTCCAATCGCTCCAAATGTAACTGTTGACCAATGTACTTATACTGTTGAAGAGTTAGTAACTGAAATATTAATAAATAATGAGTGTGCAGATATTTCTAATATAACATACTCCACGGGGACTGATTTTGACGACGTTGATGGAATTGGATTTTTTAGTGAGCCTTCAGAAAATTTTGAATTTAGACAAGGTATTATACTATCCTCAGGAAATGCTGGTTTAGGAACCGGCCCCAATCAATCTATTGGAGGTGCTAGTTCAGGTATTTTTGGATGGCCAGGTGATGAGGATTTAACGTCTTTACTGAGCCCTGGCGAAGAAACATTAAATGCTACTGTAATTGAATTTGATTTTGTTCCAATTTCTAACACTATTAGCTTTAGGTTTATTATGGCGTCTGAAGAATATGATCAAGGCTTTTTCGAATGTTCTTTTTCTGATGTCTTTGGTTTTTTCCTAACCGATCAAGAAGGTGTTACCACAAACCTCGCAGTTCTTCCGAATACGGATACACCAATTTTAGTTACTAATGTTCATTTAGCTAACGATACCTGCGATGCTGAAAACCCACAGTATTTTGATCAATATGTTCCGGAAGGGGCTCCACCTATTGCATATGACGGATATACCGTCCCTTTTACAGCTCAATCTGAAGTAGTGCCTGGGCAAACTTATCATATAAAATTAGCAGTTGCAGATGCAGGTGATAGTTCTCTTGATACGGCGGTATACTTAGAAGGAGGTAGCTTTGATTTAGGTTTAGATTTAGGAGAAGATATTCTTATTGAGAACGGATTAGCTCCATGTCCACAAGACACCTATATTATTGATACTTTTACAGAAAATGGGGAGTATACTTGGTATGTTAACGGTTTGGAAATTAACGGAGAAACTGCATCTACTTTAGAAGTTAATGAAAGCGGGATTTATTCGGTCGATGTTTCTTATGGAGAAAACTGTAACTATTCAGATGATTTATTGATTGAGTATTATTTACCCCTTTCCATTGATCTTTCTCAAGCCGTAAATTCATGTGATAATAACTTTACAAGTGGTTTTGGAACGTTTGATTTAGCTCAACAAACTGAAGTGATTTCCGCTTTGATTGCTACTAATTCTACCATCACTTATTTTGAGACTTTTGAAGATGCTGAGAATAATTCAAATAGTATTGACGATTTAGCATCATATAATAATATTACACCATTTAATCAGACTATATACGTAAGAATTGTAGAGGACACTTTCCCGAATTGTTTTTCAATAACAGAATTTAACATCATTGTAAACACCACTCCTACGGCTAATGCAGTATTGGATATTGCCATTTGTGATGATAACAATGATGGGGTTAATAGCTTTGATTTTATAGCTGATGTGACGCCTACGGTTCTTGGCACTCAGGATCCATTAGGGTTTAGCGTGACTTACCA
>ERZ651770.754-NODE-754-length-14877-cov-3.321622_pt1 | contig 14877 bp, 10 predicted proteins | sample MGYA00514756_ERZ651770 | MGnify/ENA metagenome assembly ERZ651770
TATTCCCTTTTGGAATTTCTCCGTTATATTTTGGCCGAGTCAAATTTTTATCATCATAAAGCTCTTTCAGCTTAATTTCCACCAAATGCTCCAAACCATTTTCTTTGATGTAAACCTCACATTGTTGATCAATTGCTGCGTTCATGAAAAATGCACAAATTGTTGCAGCAGGTCCATTAATCGTCATCGAAACCGAAGTCGAAGGATTACACAAATCAAATCCTGAATACAACTTTTTAGCATCATCTAAACAACAAACACTCACTCCTGAGTTTCCAATTTTTCCATAAATATCAGGTCGATGATCTGGATTTTCTCCATAAAGCGTGACTGAATCAAAAGCCGTTGATAATCGATTCGCAGGCATATCTGCCGACAAATAATGGAACCGAGTGTTCGTTCTTTCTGGCCCACCTTCACCCGCAAACATTCGAGTTGGGTCTTCTCCTTTTCTTTTGAATGGAAAAACTCCAGCAGTAAATGGAAATTCTCCAGGCACATTTTCTTGCAAAACCCATTTCAAAATTTCACCCCAATCCTTGAACCTCGGTAACGAAACTCTAGGGATTTTCAAATGAGAAAGTGAAGTTGTAAATGTCGGAACTCTAATTTCTCGATTACGGACTTTGTACATAAATTCATCCGCTGAGTATGCTGCCTTTTTTGTTTCCCAACCATCCAATATTTTTTTACATCGTCCATCCAAATCTAATTCTAACTCTGAATATGATTTTTTTAATCCTTCTAAAACAGTTTCTCGATTTTCAATTCCCTCTTGTTTCTCAATAATTGAAATGGAATTTTTAATACCAAACAACTTTCTCGCAACCTCACATTGTTTTTCTACCCAACGATCATATTGTCGATTATTTTCAGAAATTTCAGATAAATATCGAGTCCGATTTGGGGGAATGATATAAATCTTTTCACTTAGTCCATCCTCTAAATTAATACTTGGCTTTAAATTAGCACCAGTTTTCTCAACAATTGTATCCATCATTTTTTTGTACAAAACATTCGTCCCTGGATCGTTAAATTGAGAAGCAATCGTTCCAAAAACTGGCATCTCAGTTGGAGGAGTCTCCCACATTTGATGATTACGTTGGAACTGTTTTTTCACATCTCGAAGAGCATCTTGCGCGCCTCTTTTGTCAAATTTATTAATCGCGATAATGTCAGCAAAATCTAGCATGTCAATTTTTTCCAATTGCGTTGCTGCTCCATACTCAGGTGTCATCACATACATCGCCACATCTGAATGATCAACAATTTCAGTATCAGATTGACCAATTCCAGAAGTCTCCAAAATGATTAAATCGAAGTTTGCCCCTTTCAAAATATCAACCGCAGATTGCACATGCTTCGACAACGCTAAGTTCGATTGACGCGTTGCCAATGAACGCATATAAACTCGACCTTGGTTAATTGCATTCATTCGAATTCGATCTCCTAACAATGCTCCACCTGTTTTTCTTTTTGATGGATCAACTGAAACTATGGCAATTGTTTTATCCTCAAAATCCATCAAATATCTTCGGACTAACTCATCTACCAAACTAGATTTTCCTGCACCTCCTGTTCCTGTAATTCCTAGAACTGGAATTGTTTTCGTTTCATTTTCTTTATTAATCTGATTGAGCCATTCTTTATTTTCCTCTGGGAAATTCTCTACTGCTGAAATCATTCGAGCAATTGCATGAGGATCTTTTTCCGAAAACTTCTTTACCTCTCCGTTCAAGTTAATTCCAACTGGAAAATCACATCCTTCCAACATATCATTAATCATTCCCTGCAAACCCATCTCCCGCCCATCATCTGGGGAATAAATTCGAGTGATCCCATGTTTATGCAACATGTCAATCTCAGTCGGTAAAATAGTTCCACCTCCACCTCCATAAATTTTCACATGTCCAGCACCTTGCTCTTGTAGCAAATCATACATATATTTAAAAAATTCATTATGACCACCTTGGTAAGATGTCAAAGCAATTCCCTGCACATCTTCCTGAATCGCAGTATTGACAATTTCTTGCACAGATCGATTGTGTCCAAGGTGTATAATTTCAGCGCCACTGCTCTGCAATATTCGACGCATAATATTGATAGCTGCATCATGCCCATCAAATAACGATCCCGCTGTAACAATTCGGATTTTATTTTTCGGCTGGTAGGGAAGTATTTTTTCCATAAATATATTTGGTTATTAATCCTTTTTTAACTTTTGTTCCAAAAGGGCTCTGATTCAAAATGAAAGTGACACAAAATTACGCTTTTTTGCTTTTGAAACAGCTAGAAAACCATGGAAATAGTTATCGATTATCTAAAAAATACTCCTCCCTTTTCACCGTTTTATTTAGTTTCTCGCCAAAACATATTACTTTACTTCTAGTAAATTTCACAAAACTATATTTTACCCTAATTAAGATTTTATCTCTAAGATCATGTATAAAACCTTACCTCTCCTTCTAATGATTGTTTCTTTTTTCGCTTTTTTTCGATTAGGGGATCATTTAATTCAAGATTGGGACGAATCTCGCCATGGAATTAATGCCATCGAAATGTTGCAAAATGGAGATTGGGTCAACTTGCACTTTAAAGGTCAACCTGACGATTGGAATATTAAACCTCCATTAGCAATTTGGGCTATTGCCCTTAGTTATACCATTTTTGGTACTAATGAACTAGCTTTACGAATCCCATCCGCTTTAGCAATTATTTTAGCATTTTTCTTTTTATATAAAATTATTAGACTTCACCAATCTGAGCAATTTGCATTTTTCACCTGTTTAATTTTAGTTACTGTCAAAGGTTGGATTGGATATCATGTAGGAAGAACCGGAGACACAGATGCTATGCTGGTAACTTTTTTAATGGGAGGAACTTTCTTTTTTCTAAAATTTCTAGGAACTACAAAAGAAGTCAACATTTTATTCTCTGCATTGTTTTTCGGCCTAGCATTTTTGACCAAAGGATTCGCAATGATGGTTTTTGCCCCTAGTATTTTGTTATTTTCTTTTTTTACCCAAAAACTTCAATTCCTTTTCTCTAAAAAAATAACTTACCTAGCATTAATTTTATTTTTACTTTTCCCAATTGGATGGCTTTGGATAAAAACACAATATGGCATCTCATTTCCCGAAAACAGTGAATTAAAAAACAATGATTTTACATCAATTATTTTTTATGACTTAGCTGAGCGATTTTCGAATCCTGAGTTCGTCGATCCAAATGATTTGCCTTCCAAATTATTTTTCTTTTCATATTTGGATACTAGATTTAATTTATGGAATTACTTTTTCTATCTAGGTATATTAGGAGTCTTACTTTCTTATTTATTAAAAAAAACAAATATTGAACAGATTTTTTCAAAACTTAAATCACCGTTAATTTTAGTTTCTATATGTTGGACTACACCTTTAATTTTATTCCAAAGCTTTGCTAATCTTCAACATCATTGGTATTTAGCACCTGCACTTCCTTTTATTGCCATCCTTACTTATGATATTATTTTTTTACTAAAAAAACAATTTCCTTTTTTCAAATATATCTTTTTTGGGACATTGGTGTTTACATTATTTCGTCAAATCAATATGTTTAATTCATTTGATGAAAAATCAAAAATAATTGAAACAAATCAAACCAATTTAGCCGAAGCGAAAAGAGTAATAAACCTTATTCCTCATCCTAGCCAATCACTAATTCTTGAATTATACCATTGTAATCCAAACCAATTTTTCGAAAATAATATTTCTAAATTCAACTTTGAAATAGAAAAATCAGATTTAATTATCCTTAGAAAAGAAGATCAAAAACTACTTCCTCCCACCCTTTTCCTTGAGTACATTCCAATCTCAAGAGAAAATGAATTTTGTATCTTAAGAAAAAAATAACTATCCAAAAACTACCCTTTCAAACTCACTCAACATCATTGCCGTCGCTCCCCAAACTACTTTTCCATCAAAATCAAAATAGGGAACATTTTTTAAAACTATGTTTTCCCCACCTTTCATATCTTTAGTTTTTTTATTTTCATTTTTATTTAATTCCTTAATTGGAATTTCTAAAATATTATCAACCTCTGAAGGTTGGGGAATAAACTCAGGCAGCTTTTCCAAAAAACCTACAAATGGATGTACTAAAAAGTTACTCACAGGAATATATAATTCGGTCAATCGGCCTAATACATTTATTTCATCTCTAGAGATTCCAACTTCTTCTTCCACCTCTCGCAATGCACCTGCCACAAATGAATCATCGTCATCTTCCAATCTTCCACCTGGGAAACTAATTTGACCACTGTGACGATCTTTTTCGTGAGGCATTCTTTGAATTAATGTAAAATGCCAATCGTCATTTTTTGGAAACAATAATACTAAAACACAAGCGACAATAGCGTCATCAGGTGCACCTTTGTAATGTTGCCGGAGAGCGGGTGCCATATTTAATTGAGCGATTCTGCCGGGAAGTGTTTTTTCTAATTTTTTTCGAATGTTATCTATCATAATTAAATTTGGTCGGCTTTAGATGACCGAAAAAGTGAGTAAAATGAATTTAAAATAAATTAACCTATTTATATAATTTGTATACAAATTTTGGTTCTCAGAAACATACTTTTTACTGCTGGTGGCAATGAATGGGAAGACGATAAAATAATAGCAACCAAGCGCTATTTGGATCCAACAGAATTGAATGCAGAGATTGCTTTATACCATCAAAAGATGAGTTTCCCAGAAGACGATAAATCAAGTGAATAATTTCCCCTTCACAAACTTAAATAACTTAATAAATAAACACAAAAATGAAAAATACTTATTCTTGCCCGGAAAAATTATTGGCTGGAGAAATTTGGATTAAATGAATGTTTATTGAAATGAAAAATTTATCGCAATGGCACGAAATGATACTTGAAATTTGAATCCACTATTGAATTTATCTCTTGTTAGTGACTCTCAATTTCAAATTAAAAGAACTAAACTGAGTGAGTTGATTAAAAAATAATTCATGCAAGGCAATAAGAAAATGACGACTACTTAAAGAGGATTAGGATAAAATATAACCGAAACCAAGGGACTGATGTTGAGCTACTTGACCAAATTCCAATTTGCGATATTAAAAGAGATAATATTGAGAAAGTAGTAACACCTCGATATCATTAAAGAAAAATTTTCAAGAAGATTATTAACGTTGATTTTATTCATGAATTAACGTAATATCGACGAACAATTAGAAGAGCGGTGATTTTCCAGAATGAAAATCACCGCTCATAAATTCACAGTTTATGCGTAGGCATTAACTGTTAAATATTTATTTTTTATTTGAAATTTCTAGGTATTTTTTCAATGCCATAGTCATAGAAGGCGTGTCAGGCGCAGGTGCAGGTATATTTATAGTTAACCCTTTATCTTCAACTGCTTTTTGGGTAGCACTACCATAAATCGCCATTCTAGTATTCTTTTGTTTGAAATCCGGAAAATTTTCATAAAGGGAATTTATTCCCAATGGACTAAAAAATACCAACACATCGTAAGTCACATCCTCTAAATCAGACAAATCTGCACTTACCGTCCGGTACATCATGGCATCTTGATAATTGATCTCATTTTTTTCTAAGAAATCAACTACCTTTTTTGCACCTAAATTTGAACAAGGCAAAAGGAACTTTTCATTATCCTTATGCTTCATAAAAGAAGGTTTCAAATCTTGAATCAACCGTTTACCTGCGAAAACTTTACGTTTCCTGTAAACAATAAACTTTTGTAAATAATTGGCTATTGCCTCAGACAAACAAAAATATTTGGTGTCTTGTGGCATCTTGATTCTCATTTCTTCACACATTCGGAAGAAATGATCAACTGCACCTTTTGCTGTAAAAATAATTGCAGTAAACTCATCCGGACGGATTCGAGTTTTTCGAAATTCTTTTTCAGTTACTGGTTCAACTTGGATGAATTGGCGCCAATCTATTTGTAGACCGTATTTCTCTTCCAATTCGTAATAAGGCGATCGTTCAGGTTTAGGCTGGGAGATCAAAATACTTTTGATCTTACGAAAAGTCTCTCCCTTTGCTTTACTATTTGATGACATTCAAAATTGTTTTTGCATTTAGAAATTATCTTCTTTTCTCTAAAAAGAAGGCGTCATAATCCCTTAAAAACTTATTGAATTCCTGTCCCGCTCATTGCTATTTTCAACAGAATCAAGACAGGGGCTATTTCGACGCCACAAAGGTATATAAAAAAATGAAATTTATTACGATTTAAAAACTTTGATGCTAGGAATAGTCCTCGAATACTGCGAAAAAAGTAAACTATCCCAATAATAATAAGAGAAAGATTTATGGCAATGGGAATTATTTGAGGAGGAGCGTAAGCTATAATAACATTTGCTACAAATAAAATAATGCTTAGAATAATGCCAAAAACAGTAATTGTTAAACTATAAATGCTTATTTCTTTTTGAATAGGAAAAACCCAACCAAGAATTTTTAGGGCTAGATGTTTTAGAAAAACTAAAACTGAAACAGTACCTACTGACATCGTTAACAGGTCAAAGCTAGAGGTGTCTGGAGTCAATTCATAAAATCTAAATAGCAGATAAATAAATATTCCAAGATTGAATAAAAATAGGCCATATAAAATATAATAAGGCACATAGGCTACTGTCCCTTTCTCTCGATGTAACATTTGCATAACATTCTCATTAGTGAATGCGTGATAAGCTTTTTTAATTTGTGCTCGATAAATACTCAAACTCATCGCTAAAGAAATTAACATTACCAAGGTCAAAGAAAATCGGAAATTTTTATCGTCGGCAAGTGCTGTTATGGTAGATTCCTCTGTCGGAATACTTTCTTTACTAGAGAGCACAACATCAGGAATGTTTTTATTAGGGGAACGAATTATATTGAATGGATTTTGAATACCATCATCTAACTCATTTACTACAACGTTGCTACTGCTACTTGGTTCTACTACATTAGCTTTCTTATCTAGACGATGTTTCAATTCAAAGGGATTAGTTCCACTTTGACCAATCAATTGCATACTCCCTAACAAAAGGAATAAAGTAGTTACAATATTTATTTTTCTAATAAAACTCATATTATATGCAAAGTTAATTTTTCCTTTGGGTTTTTTAAAATTTCCTTTTTCTCTTTTTAGGTTTAGACTTAGTTTTTTTTGTTAATATGTTGTTAAGCATTTTACATTTGGGTAAATAAGCAAGAAATTGAAGTAACAATAAAAATTTAAAGAGCAACTACTTTCCAAATAAATCGTTTTAATTAAAATCTAGTTACTTTTAATCAATTCCCATGTCGAATAAAACAATAATTGGAGTAGTAATTTTAGGAGCATTGGCGATCATAGGTATCATCAGCATTCAAAGCTACTGGGTACTCAAAACATGGGATATTAAAAGTAAAGAATTCAATCAGAGTGTTAGAATTGCCCTCCGGAAAACTACAGAAAAATTAGCTGAAGCAGATCAGTTTGAAATACCTTCCAAAGAATTAGTAACCCAAATCTCGTCTAATTATTATGTTGTAAATACAGAAGCAAGTATTGATGCTGGTAATCTCGAGCATTTTTTACGACAAGAATTAGAAGTTATTTCACTAAATGAGGACTTTGAATATGGTATTTATGATTGCTCTAGCCAAGAAATGGTTTACGGAAATTACTGTGCCTTTGACAACCTGAATACTGAGCCATCAAAAAAAACTGAACGCTTACCTGAGGTCGACAAATTCACCTATTATTTTGGAGTAACATTCCCTAACCGAGAAAGCCATTTGATGGGCGAGATGCAGTTATCTATTTTATTTTCGGTACTTTCATTGATTACAATTTTGTTTTTCATCTATGCATTGACAGTAATTCTAAGACAAAGGCGATTGTCTCAAATGCAAAAAGATTTCATCAATAATATGACGCATGAATTCAAAACGCCTATTTCGACCATTAAAATCTCATCAAACGTTTTTTTAAAAAATGAGGAAATTCAAAAAAATGAACGACTACTTCGGTATGCCAACATTATAAATATTCAAAATGATAGACTTAATAACCAAGTAGAAAAAGTATTACAAATTGCAAGACTAGAAGGTGACTCTTTTGAATTAAAGAAAGAAAAAATAAATGTGAATACATTGTTGGAAAATATTGTAAAAAGCGAAGAAATCAAAATTCCACAAATTGGTGGTAATATTTCGATGAATCTTCAAACTGACAATTCTTCCATTGAAGCGGACAAATTACATCTCACCAATATCATTCACAACTTACTCGACAATGCGATTAAATATTGCAAAACGACTCCAGAGATTTCAATTAAGACAAGAGAAATTGAAAATAAATTAGAGCTAAGAATTATCGATAAAGGAATTGGAATAAAAAAAGAATTCTTACCACAAATTTTTCAAAAATTCTACCGAGTCCCGACAGGTGATGTACATAATATTAAAGGTTTTGGATTAGGATTATTTTATGTGAAAAATATTTGCAAGGCACATGGTTGGAAAATTGAGGCAAAAAGTAAAGAGGGAGAAGGAACAGAATTTAGAATAATAATCCGAAAATCTGGCTTTTAAGTAATAAATTGTTTTTAAAACTAAATGAAATAAAAAAATAGTGGAAAATTAAAAATAAAATAACAATGAAAGCACACTTATTTTATGTCGAAGATGATGAAAGTCTAAGTTTTGTGACTCGTGACAACCTGGAATTAGAAGGCTACCAAGTAACCTATTGTGAAAATGGACAAAAGGCAATTGATATTATAAAAACAAAAAAATTTGATTTGTGCATTTTAGATGTGATGTTGCCTGATGTGGATGGATTTACGATTGCTGAAGAAATTCGGAAACGAAATAAACAAGTACCCATTTTATTTTTAACAGCTAAATCACTTAAGGAAGATAGAATTCGTGGTCTGCGGTTAGGTGCAGATGATTATATCACCAAACCTTTTAGTATTGAAGAATTGATTTTAAAAATTGAAATTTTTCTTAAAAGAAGTCAAATTGTAATAAAAGATGATGATCACCTTTTTCAGATAGGAAATTTCACTTTTGATCATAAAAACTTGCAACTCAGAAAGAAATCAATCAAACGTCAACTTACACAAAAAGAGGCCGACTTACTTAAATATTTTATCAAAAATAAAAATGAAGTACTGAAACGTTCTGATATTTTGGAAACAATTTGGGGAGAAGATGACTATTTTTTAGGAAGGAGCCTAGATGTTTTTATTTCACGTTTGCGAAAATATTTAAAAGAAGATAAAACTTTAAAAATTGAAAACATCCATGGAGTTGGTTTCAGGTTTATGACAGTAAACTCCTAGACTAAAAAATAGGAATTTGATATTCAATATTTCTTTACCACTCAACAACATGAGTTACATTCTCTAGGTCCCAATCAATCACCAATCCATCTGCGAGACTTTTAGCAATCTCTTTTCCATATAAATATTCACATAAATAAAGAGCAGCCTCGAAAGATTTAGCGCCACCAGCTGAAGTGATAAATTTCCCGTCATGAACAAATAAAACTTTTTTGTCATCAATTTCATCATACACTTTTAACTCTGGAAACATCTTTTTGTATTTTGAAATATCGCTAGGAAAAGTCGTAGAAGAAACCCCGCTCAATAAGCCTGCCTTAGCTAAAACAAAGGCTCCATCGCAATGAGAAGTAACAAATTGTGCTTCTGCTCCCGTCTTTTTCACGAAATCAATCATAACCTTATTTTCCAAATCTGAATCGAGGTGATGCTCCGCACTTGGAACTACCAAAATATCAAACTTTGGCATCTCATCTTTTAAATAATTATAATCTGGTAATAATCGAATTCCCTCAAAGGTCAAAACAGGTTCATATGTATCTGCCACCAAAAAGACATTCATTGGTTTGATATTTTTTTTGAATTTAGTGTGATGAAAAATATCCCAAGGTGCAGTCAATTCAGTATTGTACACTCCATCCATAATTAAAAATGCCACATTGTATCTTTCAGGAATTATGTTTGGAGAAGGTAAAGACACTAAAATCTCACCCTTAAGAATACCTTTTTCTAAAATTGATTCCGAGGTATTGCAATTTTGAAAAAAGAGAAAAAGAAAGGCAAGGAATAAATATTTCATAGTTCTTTTTTTACAAATTTAAACATTTTCATTCCTTAAAAGCACTTTCTTTTTTTGTAATTTAGAATCTTTGCAATAGCTTGATAAATTGGATTATCAGTCCAGATCATTTAAGCCATATTGCTCGATTATTCGAATCAAGTTTCGTTCTAAATTTTCATCTTTTGAAAAGTTCCTTTTTGCCAACCCTTTTGCCCATCCTTGATAATCCGTTGATCCTAAATTAATTAAATCTGCAAATTTACCAGAAGTAATATATTGACTATGATTTCTAAAACTCATCCATGCTGATTCATAAATTCTGTAACAAGTTCCATCCAAACTTCCAGTCCCACCATTCCATCCATCACCACAGAAAATTGAAAAATGGTTGTTATAATCTGAAGATAAATTATTCTGCCCACCTTGACTATGTAACAAGGCATTAGCTAAAATTAAGGAGGCCGGTATTTGAAATTTCTCTTGTTCGCTTTTAGCTACGTGTGCGAAACGTTTTAGATAATTTTCTTTTGTTAATTGATTCACGTTCTCTAACTTACTAAACAAATCATTCTCTTTTTTTCCCTCTCTAAATGGGTTACCAAAGAAATTAAACATTGATGTTCCTTTCTTGATCTCTTTTGCAACTTCTTTTTTCAAAGAAGTTTTTTGTGTTAATTTACTTTTATTTTTTTTTCGAGAATTAGAAACCTTTTGAGATGGAGCTTGATATTTTCGTGATTTTTCTGTGTTAACCTTCATGGGTGCATTTAAGTTGAAGTTCAAACTTAAATCTTTGCGAACGAATATAAATGCAAGTACCACAAAAAGTACAATTGTATACCAATTGATTCCAAAAGGATTTTTCATTTTATCAGGGGAAGGTTGATTAGACATAACTATTTCTTTTTAAAAAAAATTTAATTCTTATTTGACAAAACAAATTTAAAACAAAATGTTTTTAAAAGCAACAATTATTTTAATTAATTTAAAACATTTTGTTGTTGAATAGGAATAAAGAAACCCTCCCCATCTTTATACACAACACCTAAGTTACTGATTTACAGAGTATTACTAATTAATTAATAATATATTTATAATACACTTATATAAATAAAAAATGTACTCTATTAAATCATTGACCTTGTAATTCAGTCACTGCTTTTTGCAACAAGGGATCGCTTGGGTCAATACTTATACCATAATTAATATACTTAACTGCCATTTGCCGATCACCTAATTTCTTAAGAAAGTATTCATACCCAATTTTATAACTAAAGGCCGCTAATTCTTTAGTCCAAGAATTATTACTTTTAAAATGATTCAAGTAAATGTCTATTGATTCATTCGTCTTTCGAATCTTAATAATGCTTTCAAAGGTTTTTAATAGTGGCTCAATTTTACTTTCAATCCTATATATATCAGTAGCTATTTTTACTTGCATCTTTATGGCTGACCCATAATTTGGATAAATTTCTAAAGATCGATCAACATAAGATTTCACTTCTTGCAATAGGACTTTTTTCTTTTCTCTATCAGTTTCTCGTTGAGCATAATTTTTGAACAGAGCAGTACTCATGAAAAGGTTCGCTCGAGCACTGTTAGGTGAATTCTTAATAGCCGAAACATTTAATGTGTAACTATTCTCCCAATCAGGAACCCTATTCAAAGTTTTAGTAAAATAACCTAAAATCAAAACGCCTAAAAGTCCTAAATTTATTACGGGAGAGGGTAATTTACGAGAAATCAAATAACCTAAAATAATACAAAACCCAACTGAAGAGAAAAAAACAAACCGATCATTCATAAATGTCCCTACAGAAATAATCAAATTTGAAACAGCAAAAAGAGGAATCATAAAAAAGAAAACCCCATAAGCTGGTATACTTTTTTTCTTCAACCCTAAAACTGCAAAAACTCCCATTCCTATGTAAAATAAAAAAGATAAAATTGTACTCAAATTTCCCCAATCCATAATTGGAATATGGTACGGATAATAATCATGCGTAAGTGGATGCGGAAAAAGCAAAAGTTTTATGTAAAGTCCTAAAGTATAAAATTTAGTTGCCAAAGCTTCCGTTGTAGACATTTCCGCAAAAGGATTATTCATCAGGTCCTTTGAAACTTCTCCACCACTCAAATTAAACATATTATCACCCCCAATGGCCTCATTTCTCATATAAAGAAAAATCAAACCAGCTATTACCATTGGAACAGTTGAAACCGCATTTTTCTTAAAAGAACTATTCGTAAAAAAGTAATTGGTCAAGGGAATCAACGCAATAAAAGTAAGTACATGCTCTTTTGCCAACAATCCAAATAAAAAAATTACACCTGATAAAAGTAGGTAAATTGGTTTTTCATGAGCAATATATTTTAATGTAAACAACATGGTGGCGAGTGCTCCTGTCAATGCTAATATTTCATCCCGCCCTTTCACATTAGCAACTGCTTCTACATGAATTGGATGTAAAACGAAAAGCAAAGTAGAAATAAAAGCTAAAGTCAAATACCACTTTGATTGAACTGCAGGAAAAAGCACTGCCAATAATCGAAAAAGTAGCAACACTAATAACCCGTACAATAAAACATTGATTACGTGGCTAATTCCTGAATCGGAGTAAGCAGCATGGAAAAGAAATTGTTTTTTGTACTTATTAATTTCATCGGCTGAAAAATGAACATTTAATCCATTCAGAAAATCTTCCTCCGTTGGGAAAATAACTTCAAACAGATTTCCATCAGCAATTACTTTATCGACTCGATCTGCTAAAGTTGGATATTTCTTAAATTCTTTAGTCCAATAATTTTCAATCTTATAATTTTTTTGACCAAAAATTTCATGCTCTATCGCAAAAGTGGCAATCGAAAGTGGCCGATAACGACTCCCAGGAAGAAGATTAATTTGTTCACCAAAATATCCCACCATACTTTCTGTCCCAAAAATCTCAGCAATTCCATCAAATCCTTTTTTGACTAAACCATTTTCATGATAAACAATTTTATCATCCAAAACATAATCAAAAGATTTAGTTTGCATGTATAATCCAATTGAAAGAACAAATAAAATTAATGCTGGAATAACATTTTTTCTCCAAAATCCTCTTTCGATAATTAAGTCAGGAACATTTAATTTCTTTACTTTCTTTGGAATTGATGTGGTTAACTTCTTAGTTGATTTTCTCTTTGCCATAAAGGTATTAGATTATTTTTTTTTGCAATATGATTATTAAAATAGATTTTTACAAAAAAATTAAAGATTCGTTTATTTAAAGCCCTCAAAAATCAATAAGAGCTAAGCAACTAAATGAAGAAAAAATGCACCTCATGAGTTAAACTTCATTCTTCAAAATGATTAGTTTTACAAAAAAAATGTATGAACAAGTATTCTATCCCCTTCCTCGTTCTTGGCATCCTCTCTTTCGGAAAAATATTGGCACAACCTGAGCCGTGTATTAACCCACCAACAATGACCTCTTTTTGTGAAGACGCTTGCATTATTTGTGATATTGATGGATTTGAAGGAAGACATGAAAGCTCAATTAGTGGATTAGCACCATTAGATTTTTGTACCATTGTCCAACATAATGTACAATGGATTGGGTTTATTGCAGGTAGTGAAAATTTAGAAATCAACTTAGCAGTCTCGAACTGTGTTCAGGGACCTGGATTGGAAATTGGAATTTATGAAGGAATTAATTGTGAAAATTACCAACAAGTTTCTCAATGTTGGGGTGCTGGGACTGCGGTATCAGAGGGAACGAGTAAAAACTTTTCTAATACAATTCCTCTTGTTATTGGTCAATATTATTACTTAGTGATGGATGGCGCATTTGGAGATAATTGTGATTGGAAATTTACGGTAGTATCCGGCTCTACTCAAGTTGCTCCACTAATTTCTTCCGGCAATATTATAGGGGACGAAACTGTCTGTCCTGATTTTCCTTTTATTTATAATCTCAACACACCCTCTGGAGCTACTGAATTTGAGTGGACAGTTAATGGCTCGGTTATTAATACTACGACAGATTCGATTGAATATACCTTCCCAAATGATGGCAATTATACTATTTGTGTAACAGCCCGCAACGCATGCGACGTTGCACCTCCTTCTTGTACCGTCATTCAAGTTAATTCAGTTCCTGATACTGAATTAATAAATTTTCTTTGCGAAGGAGATTCTTTTTTAGTGGCAAATACAGTTATTTACGAAGGTGGCTTTTTTCAATTCAACTTACAAAATTTTGAAGGTTGTGATAGTGTGGAAGTGGTATCTAAGTTAGCTAATCTAAATATTATTATAGGGACATCATCACCACCGACTACTTTAATTGACTCAGAAATTAGACAGCTGCCAGTACTACTTCGAGCATCACCACATTATTATAACACTCACAATGAAATTGAGTCCCTTGTGTCAGGAATAAAAAGTATTTTATGAATATTTAAGATTAAATATGAGGATGTTTCTTACAATTAACTAGTAATGTGTTTGATATTTTGCCTTTTGGTACACTTGATGTAGAACGCCGTCGATGCGAAAACGGATCGACATTGTTTTTTCATAGGTTTCAATGTGGATATCAGAGGCGGTTTCTTTGATGGCCTCACTCAAAATCGCATTGATCAAGCGGATAACCGGTGCCGCTGAATCTTCATTCAGGAGATCTTCATTTGCGGGCATCTCTTCCGAAAGCGAGAGAAGATCGACGGATTGATCGATATCCTGCGCAATCTGTTGCGACTCACCGGTA
>ERZ651770.757-NODE-757-length-14873-cov-2.983509_pt1 | contig 14873 bp, 7 predicted proteins | sample MGYA00514756_ERZ651770 | MGnify/ENA metagenome assembly ERZ651770
TAATTCTCTGAATAAAAAAATCACGTTTTATATCCAAGTGGATGTAAAACGTGATTTTTTTTTGGAAAAACTATTACGGGTAAAGTGGCAATAATTAGAAGATGGTATTTACTAGTTTTTACAGAAAAACTAGTAAAACGGTTTAATGTAATACTGCTATTTAATTCCATTATTTTCCAATAATAATTCAATAATCACTATTTTTGGGGGAATGAAAATAATCTCAATTCCCCTAAAGGCAATTTTTTATGATACAAATCAAAAGAGTACTCAAATCCTTGAGTTTAGTTTTTTCAATCATGATATTATTTGGTTCTTGCGGTAAAGGTAATTCCTCTAATCATAAAGCAAATGATAATTCTGATGAAGCGGTAATTCAAAATAAACGAAAAGTCGTAGTAATTTCTAATGAGGATGTTGATAAAGCGACTGGAGTAACTGCAAAAAAAGAGGAATATCCTAAAGGAGAGATAGCAGAAAGGGTAGAATTGAGAAAAAGTGTTACTAAAAAAGAGGAAAAGAAAATAATCAAAAAAATACCTAAGAAAAGAGCCAAAATGTATTTTCCAGAAAAAGTATTTGATTTTGGTTTTATAATGCAAGGGGATGAGGTTAAACATGATTTTCATTTTAAAAATGTTGGAAATGATGACTTAATTATTGAAAGGGTTGAGCCTTCTTGTGGCTGTACTGTTCCTATTTATCCAAAAAAAAATATCGCTCCAGGTGAGGAAGGTACTATTTCAGTTACCTTTAAAAGTGCTGGAAAACTTGGGAGGCAAGTTCCTACAATTAAGGTTTTAACAAATTATAGAAGATCTATAAAATTAGAATTACACGGAATCGTAGATACTGAGAGAGAAAAACCAAAGCAAGTATCAGTAGAGAAAAAGGATACTACTCAGTAGTAATTATTTAATAGATAAAAGATTACTTGTTTTAAATTGAGGTAATACATAATTTTTATAGTCTACAAATCCCTTTATTCCAATGAACACCCTGCCGATTATTCCAACCTTAGAAAAATCTAAAATTTCTTTTTTACAAAAAGATTTAAAAGTAGCATTGGATTCAGCTAAAGTTATTTTGAATCAAGCTAAGGAAAATAAATCTATACAACAGGTAATATCTTCCAAAATATTTATTTCAAAAATTTATGGCACAATAGGACACTTTGGTGGAGATAACCAATATTTTTTCAAGGCTTTTGAAGTTCTAGATACCATAGATGAATCGCTGATAGATAAAAATGAAATATTGCACTTCTTTTTGGCAAAGAGTGAGATTTATTTGTTGAAAATAGATGTAGGGCAAGCTCAAAAATATGCTGAATTAGCACTTCAAAAAGGTCAAAAGGAGAATAATATTTCAGGGATAGTCCAATCTCTATTAGCTAAGGTTCAGGTTTTTATATTGAAAAATCAATTTAGTGAAGCAGCTAAATTAACTAATAAAAGCTTGACGTTGTTAAAGGGAATAGAAAAACCAATCTTAAAAGCTAAGGCCTATAACTTGCTTTGCAAAATCCGAATCAAGCAGCAAGATTATAATAAAATACTTGAATACGGAGAAGAAGTTTTATCGATCAGTCAAGCACATGGAGATATTGAAAAAGAAATTATAGCGACAAGTAATTTAGGTATTTATTATGCAACAAATTTAGACTATAAATCTGCGATTGAATATTTTTATTCTAGTTTAGAAAAATCTAAAACCATTCAATTTGACCGTCAGACTGCTCAAAATTTAATAAACCTGGGAACTATTTACGCGAGGTTATTTAACCCAAAGGAATCATTAAGTAATTACCAAGCGGTAGTTGAAAAATATGATCAAGTGTTGGTAGATACAACGAAAACTATCATTTTTAATAATATTGGGAATATACATTTTGAAGAGAAATCTTACAAGGAGAGTAAAAAGCATTTCCAAAAATCTTTGGCACTTGCTGAAAAAATTCAATATACCGAAATGATTGCTTTGGCTTTAGCCCATTTAGGGAAATTAAGTTGTGCGGAGAACGATTTTGAGACTGCGATGAGTTTTTCAGACCGAGCGAATGAGTTATTAGAGGATTTGGGAGACGTCAATGCAAAGTCTATCAATGTATTAAATTTTGCAAAATTAGCCCATCATTCTGGAGATTTTGAAATAGCAATTTTACATTTAAAAGAAGGAGTAGAAATTTCTAAAAAGGTAAGGAATGAGGAAAATGAAATTGCTTGTTATAGGTTGCTAGCTGAATTTTATAAAGATAAAAAGGATTTTGAAAATGCTTTTCAATTCAAAAGTTTATATGCAGAAAAGCAAGAGGATTATTTGAAAAAACAAAGGAATCGCCAAATATTAGATCAAGAAATTACATTTGCTACTAGGGAAAAGGAACAACAGATTGAAGCATTGACTCAAGCGAATCAATTACAAGCTATGCTGTTAAAAAAACAAGAAGAGGTAGAACGTGCTAACGAACAATTGACACAGGTGAACGAAGAATTAAAACAATTTGCCTACGTTGCCTCACATGATTTGAAAGAGCCGCTAAGGATGATAGGTAGTTACACTCAAATTATCAATAGGAAATATGCCTCTGATATAGATGACAATACTCAAGCCTATTTTCATTATGTTATTGATGGGGTAGAACGAATGAATAATTTGCTAGATGGATTATTAAAGTATGCGACGGTAGGTAGAGGAGCACAAGAATTAAAGGTGATCAACTTGAATGATACTCTTTTAATTTGTCAAGCTAACTTGAGGTTGTTGATTGAAGAGACTAACACTAAATTGGAAGTGGATGAGTTACCTTCCATTTTAGGAATATCGTCGTTAATTTCACAGCTGTTTCAAAATCTTATACTAAATGCGATTAAGTTTAGAAACAAAGATACATTTCCTGAAATTTCAATTAAAAGTGAAGAAAGAGAGAAGGAATATTTAATAGCTATAAAAGATAATGGAATTGGAATAAAGGAAGAATATAAAGAACGAATTTTTGTTATCTTTCAAAGATTACATGCTCAAACTGATTATGAAGGAACAGGTATAGGGCTAGCGATTTGCCATAAAATCATGCAACGAATGGGAGGAAAGATTTGGGTAGATTCAGAATATGGGAATGGGTCCACATTCTTTTTTACTTTTCCTAAACCGATGGGAATATCAAATAAAGTAATAGAAAGTTAGAATCGATAGAGAGACTAAATGTTTCTTTGTGATAAATGGATTGTAAAAAAGGAGTAGCCTGATTATCAGTTAATGAAAATCAGGCTACTCCTTTTAATTTACAATAAATTAATCATTCTTAATGAAGCAAAGTTAAATCACCTCGATATAACAAAGTTATACCATCATCAAAAGATACTTCAATTAGATATATAAAAACACCAGGGTTCATAATTTTCCCTTGGAATCGTCCGTCCCAACCATTTGTTATATCCGGGAATGCTGATGGTGATAAATTGGTTCTTTGGAAAACCACTTCTCCCCACCGATCATATATTTGCATTGAATTAATTTGTGTAACTCCAGGGCCAGAGAATACTTGGAATTCATCGTTGTATCCATCTCCGTTTGGAGTGAAAACGTTTGGTATATAAACATTTCTATTTTTATCAACTTCTATAAAAATATCATCACTTCCATTACATCCATTAATGTCAAAAATTTCAACAGTATAAGTTTGATCATCAAGAGGAGATATCGTTGGATTTAGACAACTCAAACAAGAGATTGAATCAAAAATCATAGGTGTCCAAATGATTGAATCAATCGGCACATTACTTCCTGATAAAACTGCATTTAATTGAAGTGACTCTCCTAATTGAATTTCTACATCGGGGCCAAGATTTACAATAATAGCTGGCGGCTCATTGATGAAAAGATTTTCGGTATAAGTACAACCATTTCCGTCAGAAATTTCAATTACATGATTTCCAGCAAAGACGCTAATCGCAGTTCCAATATTTTGTGCAGGTCCACCATCAATAGAGAAAGTATAAGGTCCACCAACTCCTCCTCCAGCAGTTTCTACAGTGAGAAGAGTTTGGTCACCATTACAAATTGGTTCATCTGGAGTTGGAATAAATCCGAAAACTGGAATTGGCTCCGTGATTACTTGACTTACTTCAGCTGAACAACCATTAACGTCTGATACAGTGACGGTATAAACTCCAGAAGATAGTTCAGTTGCAGAATTTGTTGTACTGCTCAATCCTCCAGACCAAGTATAAGTCATTGGATCTCCATTTCCTCCAGTAAAATCAACTTGAATAAAACCATCTGATTCTCCACTACAAGTTACATTTCCTGTATTACTAGTAAAAGCGATTAAAATATCCGGTTCACCTAGTGTAAAAATCGTATCAAATTCACATCCATTCATATCTGTAACCGTTACTGGATAATCACCAGCTGGAATATTCGCCAAAGTTATATCGGTAGTCCCATTGTCCCATAAAAAAGTATAGGCAGGAACTCCCCCAGATCCATTTGCAGTAATAGAACCGTCTGAGTTACCATTACAGCTTGGTTGATTTAAGACTGGTGGGTTAAAGCCTAATTGTACTGGAGAAGGTATTTCTACGGTTCCAATGTTGAAACAATTATTTTCATCCGTTACCACAACCGTTTGCATACCTTGGCAAAGTTGACTTGCCGTACTACTCATATCTACTTCGATTTCGCCAGAAGACCAGTTAAAAGTATAAATAGCAGAAGGTGCATTTCCACCAGAAGCTAAGGCAGTTGCTCCTCCATCACAATTTATAAGTTGATTAAAGCAACTTACTGGTGTGATGTCGGTAAAAACAATTGTAATGCTATCTGGATCTTCTAAGATCACCTCAGTCACAATTTGGTCACATAAATTAGCATCAGTTATGGTTACAGTATATGTTCCAGCTTCCAGACCAGGAACAGCAGAATTCATTGATCCATCTGACCATTGATATGCATAAGGCATTGATCCTCCTGACATTTGGACTGCTGCGGTTCCACTACTTTCACCATAACAGTTTGGATTAGTAGGTAAAGGTTGAACTAGCATTAATTGTTCAGGGGCATAGAGTGTTGCAGAATCAATGGCTACACAACCATCGGCTGCAGTAATAGTTACTGTATATGTCCCTGAACCTAGATTACTTATAGTTTGGCCATTAGAATTTGATCCATTTGGAAAAGTCCAAGAGTAACTTGTAATTGGTGTATTACCATCAATTGTGTTAACAGTCAATTCTCCATTTGTAGAAGTAGGGCAGGGTACAGAAATCGAATCAAAGGAAATAATTATAGGAGGTGTTGGGGGATTAATAGTAAATGGAGCAGTAACGCTACAATTATTATCGTCCTCTATATTAACAATATAATTTCCTTGAGGAACATTACTTACAGAATTAGCATCTACACCAATACAACAGCTCCAAGTGTAAGTATAATTTCCATTTTGAGGAGGTGTTCCTCCAGTCACAATTACAGATGCTGTTCCATCATTTCCTCCTACAGCGCATGTTTCATCTGTTGTATTTACTATTCCATCAATCATTAAAGCGACAGGCTCTGAGATGGTAATTGTTGTATCAATATTACAACCTAAAGCATCAGTAATTGTCGTTGTATATATTCCTGGAGTAAGTGGTGAACCGCTACTTATCGTTGAAATATTTGGAGACCATTGGTAAGAGTAACCTCCATTATTCGTTCCAATTACAATTGGAGCATGAAAGATTGCTCCATCATTTGCTCCATTACATTGAACATTAGAAGCAACTGAATTAGCAAAAATAATAGTTGCTGCACTTACAATAGCTGAGGCAGTTGCTGCACACATGTTATCATCTGTAATAGTAACAGTATATGTTCCAATTCCGAGATTGGTAGCGATTTGAGTGGTTTGTGTTGGGTTGGTACTCCATGCATAGGAATAAGTTCCTGCAGTAACACCCCCTGTTCCAATTGCTTCAATTTCACCATTATCAATTCCAGAACATGCAGCATCTGTAACCATTACGCCTACTGTTAAATCAGAAGGTTGTGAAGGGGTAGTGCTTGCTATTGCTTCACAACCATTTCCATCCGTTATTGTAACTGAGTATGTTCCTAAAGCGGGATCAACTGATGAAATAGTCTGAGTGGTAATATTTCCAGGTGTCCATAAAAATGTATATTCTGGACCAGGGTTAGAAAGAATTACACCACCAACAATTACATCAGCAGTAAACGAACCATTAGTATCCCCGAAACACAAAATAGGTTGGGAAACAGAGATGCTGGATCCAAGAATTGGTGGTTCATCAATTATTATAGTATCTAAATCTACAACGGGCGGAGTACTTGAATCTGCAATGGTTAGGGCATATGTTCCAGCTGGTAACCCAGGTTGGGTAACCATTTCACCATCATTGATTCCAGTAATTGATCCACTATTAGTCGGATTACCCACTTCTGAAAATCCAATACTAAAAGGGGCGTTACCATTGCTTGGAATATTTATTGAAAAATCAATACTTCCATCTAACAGGCCGTTGCAACTTACATTATTTGGGATAATGGTAATGTTAAAAAGAGATTGATTCACTACAGTTACAGAACCTGCCATCGGAACAAATCCTAAATAAACATTTCCTCCATCATAGACATCAATGATTGTTGGGTTTCCATCTATAGTTATTGGACTCGTCGAACCTACAGGGCCAAGAACATTAAAACATATTTCAAAAAGAATGTCGCCATCTGGTACTGTTAAGGATGCAGCTCCTCCTGATAGATAAAAGAATGATGTTGTTAAAGCATCAGTTCCAACTGTACCGAAAAGTAAATCAAGATTGTTCAAATCAGGATTTACAAAATTTGTATTTGCAAACGACAAGATTGTCGGATCCCAATGAATAGAATATTGAAATGAAAAAATATCTGTAAAGTTCTGTGCATAAAATGGAACACAAACAGTTGAGGCAGGGAGTGCAGTTAGATCTGGAATGTTTGTTCCTAATGCTGTACACCCAGACATTTCCATTTGGAAAATGGCAGGGCAAGCTTTTCCATCTGTGATTGAAATATCATATAAACCAGGTTCAAAAATTTGAAATTTAGCCATACCGTTAATTACACTAACCAATAGACCAGTAACAGTTGGATTTCCATTAAGTGTAATATTTATATCATAAGATTCATTAGAATCAAATTCAGGAAAACCACCTGTGATATCAAATGTACCAATACAGTTACTAATTCCACTTCCACCCAGGGTACCAGATGTTTGTAGGTTAGTGGCAGTAATTTCATTTAGATAAACTACTGCGAATGCCTCTTGCTCATTTACATCTACACATGGACCACTTGGTAATCCTTCATAGTTAGCAAAACCAATTCCTGCTATAACTGAGAGAGAATCATAAGTGATTGGAGCAAACCATTTTAATACAGGAGCTCCAGCATTAAAGTAATTTTGTATTCCGCCATCATTATCAAAAAGAATATCACCTGTTGTGTTAGGAGGTGTAGCGATATATGGGAGAACAGCCCCCCCCGTAGGAGGAGGATTATTTGTAAGGCAAGGATCTGTTTGAATCGTTGATAATTCACCATTGAACGCAATACTTGGTGGGCAATCATAAACAGCATATCCTATTCCTGAAGGTGAACTAGTAATTGGGTCACCTGAAAAATCCTCAGAACCTGCATCATGATCAATTAATATTTGATCATTGAAACACAAATACATTGTGTCAAAATCTATATCATTACTTGAACCAACAAATGGTCCTAATGAAATAGCACCTGCTTCATTTCCTGAGCCAGGAGCACAAGCTAAAATACCTTCCGGTTGATTTGAAGAATTGGAAATTGCAACTCCGGCTGGCTGCGGATTTTGAGAAAATGCAATCGTCGCAATGAAAGTCAGCAAGGTGATTGGGAATAAACGTTTTAACATCTTTAAATTATTATTTTTTGAAACCATGGGGAATTAGGATCGGTTAATTTAATTTTTTAAAAAACACACCTAAAAATTTATAGCGCAATTAAAGCACAAAAATAGGAATAGGTTACGAACAATTCTAATTTTTAGATTAAAGGAATGGAGGTTTTCTTTAAAGTATATTTTTCATAAAAATAGTTAAAATCAAAGATGCCATATTGGATAATTTGGCTGTCCTCGTTTACTTGAGATTTATAGGTTTTGACAGGTATTTGGCAAAAATCTTTTTTTTAAAGAATCCATTCAAAAAATCCTTTTTGGAAACCGCATAAAGAACGATTTTCAATTCTAAATATTGTACAATGGTAATGCAATATAGTAGGCAAACCATCATTTTTTCAATAATGATTTCTATTGGTAGATTATATATAATGTTGGAGTGAATAACTCCTATAAAGTTTAACTATTTTACCTATTTTTTTGTAGCGCTTCAATTAGCCAGTTAATTCTTTATCTGAGCGAAATATAACTTACCATTTGGTTGTGTATTTAATTAACTTTTCCGTTCAAAATGACTGTTTCTACTAAATTACTCCCAAAGGAATAAGGTAAAAATGCAATTGATGACATCGGTTTTGAAATAAAAATATTTGCTACTTTTCCTCTTGCAATGCTGCCAAAATCATTTTGTAACTCTAGTGCAACAGCTCCATTGATAGTAGCTGCGTTGATAGCTTCCTCTGGCAACATCTTCATTTTTATACATGCTAAAGAAACCACAAAGGACATTTTTCCTGATGGCGTAGAGCCTGGGTTAAAATCGGTAGCTAATGCCACGGGTAAACCCGCATCAATTAATTTCCTAGCAGGAGGATAATGATCATTGATAAAAAATGGCGCAGAAGGTAATAGCGTAGCCATCGTATTTGAATTTTTCAAAATTTCAATTTCTGATTCATTGACTACTTCTAGATGATCAACGGAAATGGCTCCATGTTTTACACTCGCTTCGATACCTCCCATACAATTGAATTGGTTAGTATGAATTTTTGGTTTTAAATTATACTTCCAACCCGCTTCCATAATTAGTTCAGTTTCAGAGGGTGAGAAGGCTACTTTTTCACAAAAAACATCAATATAGTCTGCCAAACCTTCATCGGCTATTTTAGGCAGTAATTCGTTGACAATTAATTGTATATATCCACTTCTATTTTCTTTGAATTCTGGAGGGAGAGCATGAGCTCCTAAAAAAGTGGACTTAATTTTCAAAGGAGAAATAGCTTTTAGTTTTCGAATAACTCGGAGCATTTTTAGCTCACTTTCAACCGTTAATCCATAACCACTCTTAATTTCAACAACACCAGTACCAAAACTTTTGACTTCTTCTATCCTAGTCCAAGCTTGTTCTAATAAATCTTCTTCTGGGGTTACCCGAAGTCGTTTTGCTGAATTTAATATTCCTCCTCCACGCCTTGCGATTTCTTCATAAGAAAGACCTTCAATTCGATCTCTAAATTCTCCTTCTCTATTTCCTGCAAAAACTAAATGAGTATGAGAATCGCACCAGGAAGGGAAAACCATCTTTCCTGTTGCATCAATTATTTTTTCATTTCTTACTGGGCAGGTTTCCATTTTTCCGTAATCAGCAATTTTATTTTTTTCAATCAAAAGCCAAGCATTGTCAATAGTGGGAAGATTTTTCATCTCTTCTCCTTTTTTTATTTTGCAGAAATCTTCGTCAACTCCAACTATTGTTTTGATATTCTTTATCAGCATTTTTTTTGTCAAAAGTAATGATTGCTTTTTATTTTTTTGAAAAAAAATGATAAAACACCAAAGACAAAGATCTAGCAAGTAAACTGATTTGAGGATTATTACGGGATAATGATAAATCCATATCACCTGCTAATCGTCAAATACACTAGTCCCACGCTAATCTGCATTTCGTCCAAAAAAAAAGGAGAGAAAGTTTACTTTCTCTCCTAAATTCGTTTCCTAAGCAAATTAGTTTTAATGGTTGGAAAGATTTTTTAAAATCCCTTCCATTCCTTTTGCTTGAATCGTTCTCATAAAACCTATTGCCGCAGTACGAGTTTTAAACTCACCGAGCATTAATTTGTATAAGGTACGATTCCTTCTTTTAGAGATATAAACAATGACTGGCTCATCAAATTGTTGTTGAAACAAAGATGCTTGTTGCAAGACATTGCTATACTCAGCGTAAGCGCCCACTTGAACACTAAACCCTATGGAATGTTGGCGTAGTACATTAAATCTGTACAATCCCTCGCCATTATCCGTATTAAGGTCTAGATTCGAAACATGAGCATAAGGTTTCTCTCTCGTTAGAGAAGATGCTTCCTCGATTTCATCCTCAAAATAATATTCTTGAGCTGGAGTCGAAGTGGGCATAGTAAGTAAGTTTGGTTGCATTTTTTGATTGTTCTCTCCGAAAGAAACGAGTTGTTTTTCTTTCTTTTTGACCAATCTATTTCTTGAGATATTTCCTATTGCTGTTGGGCGATTGGATTTATAATCTATTCTATTTGTAGCTGGTTGATTTACTATAAACGTTGAGGGTAGTTTAATTTCCTCTTGAGCAATTAATTCTCTGTTTACCGAAGTTAAAACCTGTGAATGAGACTTTTTAATCTTCGGTACTAATTGTTTACGTGTTGTAACTTTTGCAGTTGTTGCCCTTGATGGACGTGCTGCCATTCGATTTATTGGCTGGTCATATTGTTTTAATAAAGCTAGCATATTGGATGGAGAAAGAGATTCCTGATATTGTCCCAAAAGTAATCCTGAAGAATTGAAAACAAGTAAAGATGGCAAAACATGAATATTATATTTTTGCTTTAAAGCATAGCCATCAAAGTCATCAATATCTACTTGAAGTGCTATATAATTTTCTTTTACATAGGCTGCCAAAGTTGGATCAGTAAATGTAGTTTCCTCCATCCATTGACAAGGAGTACACCAACTTGCTGTAAAATCTAAGAAGAATAGTTTACCTTCTTCAGATGCTTTTAACTTGGCGGAAGTGAAAGAACCTTGGAAAAATTCAATTCCTTCTGATGTTGGATTTTTAGCCGACATCAAAAGTAAACTTGCTAGAAGTAAGAAAAATAATGATCTCATGATGCTTTTTTTTTTTGTATAAAATAAATCATTACTGATTTTTTATGAAATTCGAAAACAAATCAATCGATTGTTATTGAAAAATCTTCATTTGAAAAATGAATTTGAATTAATCAAAATTTTAAATTCTTCGTTCATAAATATGTTGTAAAAGCATCCATTTTATGGGATGATTTCAATTTGGGTAATGAGTAGTGGAAGAATTGTGGATTTGTTGTTATTATTATTTTAAATCTAAAACTTATAGCTGAATGAACGGGGGGATGTTCATTCATCGCCTGACTTTCTCATAGTAGTTTAAGATTGAATACACTCCATCATATGCAAACAACATACCATTTATGATTTTTTGTAATATTTATTTCTTTATTATTAATTGAGAGGTTGTTTTTTGAGGAATGTGTGATGAGATTTTGCATATTAATCTTTTTTAATATTGACATGTAGGTGAAGAAAATTTGATGTTTTATCTTTTTATTTACGATTTCCAAAACCTAGGCTAAAAAAAATCTCCTTCTCTCATTTCCCCACTTCCCCCTTTTTAGCTACCTTGCAACGGATTTTTATTAAACAATCATAGATTAAATCATGTCAAATAAATTCGCAACTATATCAGGTGTTCACGGCTATGTGCCAGATTATGTTTTGACGAACAAAGAACTCGAAACAATGGTCGACACTAACGACGAATGGATTCAAAGTAGAACTGGGATCAAAGAACGTCGGATCCTAAAAAAAGAAGGTTGGGCAGCCTCAGATATGGGGGTAGAAATGGTCAAAGGTTTGTTAGAGAAGACGAATACCAAACCAGAAGAGGTGGATATGCTGATTTGTGCAACTATAACTGGGGACCGAGTTTTCCCAGACACAGCTAACACCATTGCGGATAAAATAGGTGCTATAAACTCTTTTGGGTTTGATATTAATGCCGCATGTTCAGGATTTTTGTATGCATTAACCACCGGAGCCAAATTTGTTGAGTCTGGCTCTCATAAAAAAGTAATAATTGTAGGATTAGATATGATGTCTTCAATTATTAATTATAAAGATCGTTCAACTTGTATTATTTTTGGTGACGGTGGTGGAGCAGTAATGCTTGAGCCTACTGAAGAAATAACAGGAGTGCAGGACTCTGTATTAAAATCAGATGGCTCAGGAAGAGAATATTTGAATATGCCTGCAGGTGGCTCACTTAAGCCTCACACTCTAGAAACCTTAGCTGCAGGAGAGCAATATGTTTTCCAAGAAGGTCGGCCAGTTTTTAAAGCTGCAGTTAAAGGAATGTCAGGGGCAATTAAAGAGGTGATGGAAAGAAATGATTTGGAGAACGATGATATTACTTGGCTAGTACCACATCAAGCAAACATAAGAATTATTACTTCAGTTGCCAGGCAATTAGATTTTCCTATGGAAAAGGTAATGATGAATATTCAAAAATATGGAAATACGACGGCTGGAACTTTACCACTTTGTTTGTGGGATTATGAAAGTAAATTGAAAAAAGGAGACAAAATAGTACTTGCTGCATTTGGTGGAGGATTCACTTGGGGAGCAACTTATTTAGTTTGGGGATATTAGGATAAATAGAATGCGGGATCAATTTATAAAAAAATCTATTTCGATTAATCGAAATAGATTTTTTTATGTTTAGAGAAATCATTAGCCTATCGACAAATGAAAAAATCTCATAACTTTAGATTTATTGATTTATTATTTTTAACTCTATTCTTTGATTAATTTTATGATCTTCTTTACTGCAATTTACATCATTTACACAATGATTGATCAATTTAGTTTCGCCATACCCCATTACTTTTATACGATCTGTTTCAATTCCTTTTCGGATTAAGTAACCAGCAGTAGCAGTAGCTCGTTTGATGGAGAGAACCATATTTTCTCGATCATTTCCAAAACTTGGAGTATGAGCATTTATTTCGATTTTTAACTTGTGAAATTCATTCATTAGTTTTACTAGCTCCTCTAAATAAGATGAAATATTATCATTAATGTGATATTTTTTAGATTCGAACTTCACCTTTTCTAAGGTGAAAATTGTTTCCTCTTGTGGAGATTGGAATTTTAAGTATTCTCTCATTTTTGCAATGTTATCATCACTAGAATTATCCTTAGTATGGAGAGGGAAATCTGTTATTGGTGAATCTAAACTTGCTAATCCCTCTTGAAATAATTTCGATGAATTTTCTAATCCTGAAAATAGAGATCCTTTTTCTTTGGATTTTTTTTTGATATTACTTTCGATCTCATCTTTTGATTCAAAGGTTTCTATTGGTATGTAAACGCTTTCTTGGCGATGATTTTGAGAAAGCTTATTCAACTCTTTTAATGTTTCAATTGGTATTTCAATTTCTTCAGAAATATTATTTGTTTTGTTTTCTGAAATTGGTTCTAGTACAATTATTTCATCTTCCAAATTGGAAACAAAAGTTTCATGGGATGTTGGTTTTGAAGTAAACAGATCACTAGTAACTCTTTCATACATCCCCTCTATATCAAAAAGATAAATATCATCATCTCCACCTTCTCGAGAGGAAGCGAACATTCCTTTGGTTAAATCTTTGGACAAATAGATAGAGATATCATCAGCAGCACTATTGATTGGTAAGCCAATGTTAATTGGCTGACTCCAGTTTCCTTTTAAATCTTGTTGGCTAACGAAAATATCAAATCCACCATAGGAAGTATGACCTTTTGAAGAAAAGAATAACTTGCCATCTGAACTCATAAATGGAAATCCTTCATTGGCTGTGGTGTTGATTGGAGTACCTAAATTTATTGCTTGACTCCATCCATTATTTCCTATTTTAGAGTAAAAAATATCTGTTCCGCCTACGCCACTTTTATCAGAAATGAAAAATAAAGTTTTTCCATCTGGCGAAAAGGTAGGATGCATATAATTAGAATTATTGTTACAAAATTCCATTAATTTGATATTTTTAAATTTCCCCTCTTCGGTTAATTCTGCTTGATAAAGCATGAGGCTATATTGATTTTTACGATTTGAAATAGCACTATTTTTTGAGAAAACTACCGATGTCTCATCAGGCGAAATTGCGATAGTTCCTGTATTTTTATTTAAATCATTGATTTTTCTCGAAATTTGGTGCGGTGATTTATAAGAACCGATATCATCTCTTTTACTTAAATAAATACTCAAAAAATCTCTTCCAGTAAAGCTTGATTTCTTTTTCATAATTTTAGCTCCTGTTTTCCTATCAGAAGAAAAAGCAATCCCATTTCTAAAAAAAACTGGAGCGGAATCATCTTCTTCAGAATTGTGAGCAAAGGCTTCAATATTTTTCACCTCATAATATGGTGCAATTGTTTGTATTTTATCAATTGACTCGATTAGAGTCCAGCCTTTTAAATCATCTGGTTTTTTTTCTGTATATTTTGTCAACCAAACTTTAGCCTCGTCGTATTTTCCTTGACTCATTAAGGATTCCCCATAGTAGTACCATGTAATAGGTCTAGCCCTTTTGTGTTTAATAATTTCAGAATAAAGGTTTACTGCATTCTGGATATTATTATTTATACGATAGCAATAAGCCAATCTTACTTTTGCGTTTAAGTTTGGATTCTTTTTTGCAAATTTAGTGAGAATTTTGGCAGAAGTTATAGCATCATCAGAGAAAGCTACAGCAGTTGGTCCAGTAAACAAATCTTCAAGTATTTTAAATTTTGTCCCCTCTAAAGCTAATTTAGTAATTTTATTTTTTGTGATTTTAAATAAAACGCCATTTTTGCGCATTTCAGATTTCATTTCATCAATTTGTTTAACTGTCATGCCTTGATAATG
>ERZ651770.772-NODE-772-length-14636-cov-3.933375_pt1 | contig 14636 bp, 15 predicted proteins | sample MGYA00514756_ERZ651770 | MGnify/ENA metagenome assembly ERZ651770
ATAGACACTTATCAATGGGGTTTAGTATTCTTTAGAAAAGAACAACAAAAAGAGCATTTTACAATTCGGCTGTAACGAACTGGTTAAATAAACGTCAAATTTAAAAAAAAACTATGTTCTCCTTTGATCTATTAATAGTATTATATTGTGTTATTTATCTTGTTTTAATTATCAGAATTTTAAAAAAAGCAAAACTAAAAAACCCCAAATTAAATATAAAAAAATGGTTTCTTTCGGAATCATTATCTATTCCTGGGTTTCTGATTTTTTCTCTTATGATGATACGATTATTAATGAAGTTGTTTTAAGGTTTAAAATGTTTTAACCCTCATCATATGACTTTATATTTTTTAATCTTAAATTTACGCTATGAAGATTTACACAAAAACTGGAGATAAGGGAACAACTTCGTTGTTTGGAGGCACAAGAGTTTTAAAAGATCACCTAAGAATAGAATCTTATGGAACGGTAGATGAACTAAACTCTTATATTGGTCTGATCAAAGATCAAGCGATTGATGAGTCTACAAAAAATGTTCTTATAAAAATTCAGCACGACTTATTTACGCTTGGTTCAATGCTAGCAACACCAATAAATAAGGAAACTCTTAAAAACGGAAAAGAACGCTTAAATATTCCAAAAATAACGGCCACATCTGTAATATATTTAGAAAACAATATAGATGAAATGAATTCTAAGCTCCCTCAAATGACTCACTTTATACTTCCTGGTGGACACACAACGGTGTCATTTTGTCATATTGCCAGATGTGTTTGTAGAAGAGCAGAGCGTTTATCTGTTTCATTACATGAGCAAGAGGGAGTAAATCCAATTACTTTAACATATTTAAACAGACTATCTGACTTCCTTTTTATGCTGGCACGGAAGTTGTCCCAAGACTTATCAGTTCAGGAAGTTAAGTGGATTCCTGAAAAATTATAACTAAGTTCTTTTTTTATTGATATATATTTCAAAAAAAACTTGCTTTTTTCAGTAAAAAAATTATTTTTGCAGAAAATTAAATCCATTAGAAATGTATTGGACTTTAGAATTAGCATCTTATTTAGCAGATGCGCCGTGGCCGGCAACAAAAGATGAATTAGTCGATTACGCTATTAGAACAGGGGCACCTCTAGAAGTAGCTGAAAATTTACAGGAAATTGAAGATGAAGGAGATTCTTACGACTCCATTATAGAAATCTGGCCAGATTATCCTACCGAAGAAGATTATCTTTGGAATGAAGATGAATATTAAAACACAAACCAAACAAAAAATAAAAAGTCTCTATTGAGGCTTTTTTTTTGTTTATTTTTATAGTCTCATATCTATATCAAATAGAAAAGAAATAAAACACAGCTTAAAGAATGAGTATCCTAAATTCAGTAATTAAAATATTTGTTGGAGACAAACAACAAAAAGATCTCAAAATACTTCGACCAATTGTAGAAAAAGTTTCTGCCTTCGAAACCTCTTTATCTAAAATATCTAATGATGAATTAAGAGGTAAGACAGTTGAATTTAAGCAACGAATTGCCGAAGGTGTAAAAGTTTTTAATGATAAAATTACTGCTTTAGAAAAAGAAGCAAAAGAAGTTGGAATAGAAAGACAACAAGAAATTTTTTCTGAGATAGATTCTCTAAAGAATGATTCGTATGATGTTTCTGAAAGTATTCTGAATGAAATCATGCCAGAAGCTTTTGCTGTTGTAAAAGAAACTGCTACACGTTTTGTAAAAAATAATGAAGTTGAAGTTACAGCCACTCCTTTTGATAGAGAACTCTCCTCTACAAGAGAACATATTGTTTTAGAGGATGATAAAGCTTTTTGGCAGAACTCTTGGGATGCCGCAGGAAAACCAGTTACTTGGGACATGATCCACTATAACGTTCAATTAATTGGGGGCTCTGTTCTTCATCAAGGAAAGATTGCAGAAATGATGACTGGAGAAGGAAAGACTCTAGTATCTACACTCCCAGTATATTTAAATGCATTAACGGGTAATGGTGTTCATGTTGTAACCGTAAATGACTACCTGGCAAAAAGGGATAGAGCTTGGATGGCGCCTATGTTTGAATTCCATGGGTTAAGTACAGATTGTATAGATTTTCATCAACCAAATTCTGAAGAAAGAAGAAAAGCTTACAATGCAGATATTACTTATGGTACAAATAACGAATTTGGATTTGATTATTTGAGAGATAATATGGCTAGCTCTAAAGAAGATCTAGTTCAAAGGGCTCCAAACTATGCAATTATTGATGAAGTAGATTCTGTCTTGATTGATGATGCAAGAACTCCTCTAATTATCTCTGGACCAGTTCCTCAGGGAGATAGACATGAATTTAATGAATTAAAACCCTTGGTTAGTGATTTGGTTTCAAAGCAAAACAAATATTTAATTGGAGTACTTGCAGAAGCTAAAAAATTAATTGCTGATGGTAATACTAAAGATGGAGGATTCTTATTACTAAGAGTTTACAGAGGGATTCCAAAGAACAAAGCACTAATAAAGTTTTTATCTCAAGAGGGGGTCAAACAATTGTTACAAAAAACAGAAAATACCTACATGGCAGATAACAACAAACTGATGCCAGAAGTAGATCAAGAATTATGGTATGTTATAGAAGAAAAAAACAATTCTATTGATCTATCAGATAAAGGTATCGCTGCACTTTCTACGAATACTAGTGATGAAGATTTCTTTGTATTGCCAGATCTTGGTGTCAAAATTGGTAACATAGATGCCTCCGAAGAAACCTCTGAAAAGAAGGCTAAACTAAAAGAGAAATTATACAAAGACTTTAGTATTAAAAGCGAGCGTATTCATACTATGAACCAGTTGCTAAAAGCTTATAGTCTATTTGAAAAGGACGTTGAATATGTGGTAGTAGAAAACAAAGTCATGATTGTAGACGAGCAAACTGGTCGTATTATGGATGGACGTCGATATTCAGATGGTCTTCATCAAGCAATTGAAGCTAAAGAAAATGTAAAAATTGAAGATGCTACCCAAACTTTTGCAACAGTAACTTTACAAAACTATTTCAGAATGTACAGAAAGCTATCTGGTATGACAGGTACTGCCATTACTGAAGCTGGTGAACTTTGGGAAATTTATAAATTAGATGTTGTTGAAATTCCTACTAATAAGCCTTTATTAAGAGATGACAAACAAGATTATATTTACAAAACTACTCGTGAAAAATACAATGCAGTAATTGAAGATGTTGTTCAACTAGTAAATCAAGGAAGACCAGTATTGGTTGGTACAACATCTGTTGAAATTTCTGAATTATTAGGTAGAATGTTACAAATGCGAAAGATTAAACACAATATTCTTAATGCAAAATTACATAAACGTGAAGCAGATGTTGTTGCAGAAGCAGGAAATCCGGGAGTTGTAACAATAGCTACTAACATGGCAGGACGTGGAACAGATATTAAATTATCTGATCAAGTAAAAGATGCTGGAGGTTTAGCTATTATTGGAACAGAAAGACACGATTCTAGACGTGTAGATAGACAATTGCGAGGAAGAGCTGGGCGTCAAGGTGATATTGGTTCATCTCAATTTTATGTTGCTCTAGATGACAATTTAATGCGTTTGTTTGGATCTGAAAGAATTGCTAAAATGATGGACAGAATGGGATTAAAAGAAGGTGAAGTAATTCAGCATTCTATGATTTCTAAATCTATTGAAAGAGCGCAGAAAAAAGTTGAAGAAAATAACTTTGGTATTCGAAAAAGATTGTTAGAATATGATGATATCATGAACGCCCAAAGAGAATTTGTTTACCTAAGAAGAAGACATGCATTAGATGGAGATCGCTTACAGATAGATATTTCAAACATGATTTTTGAAACATGTGAAACCATTATCAATCAAAATAAAGTAGCAAAAGATTTTCAAAATTTTGAATTTGAATTAATTAGATTTACATCCATAACTTCTCCGTTTACTGAAGATGAATTTAATTCATTAAGTGAAATAGAATTAACTGATCAACTTTATGATATAGTAACCAAACAATACAAAGATAAAGTTGAAAGAAATGCACTTCTAACCTATCCAGTAATCAAAAATGTATACGAAAATGAAGGTGATAGGTATGAGCGGATTGTAGTCCCATTCTCGGATGGTATTAAAACACTTCAAGTAGTTACAAACTTAAAAGATGCATACGAAACAAAAGGGAAGTCTTTAGCTACAGATTTTGAAAAAAATATTACACTTGCTATTATTGACGAAAACTGGAAAGATCATCTACGTCAAATGGATGATTTAAAACAATCAGTTCAAAATGCGTCATACGAACAAAAAGATCCTTTGTTAATTTATAAGTTTGAAGCATTTGAGTTATTCAAAGTAACCATCGATAAAATTAATCGTGAGGTACTGTCTTTCTTGTTTAAAGGAGAGTTACCAAATCAAGCAAACGATCAAATTTCTGAAGAACGAAAAAAAACAAGACAAAAACTAAACTTAAGCAAAGCTGATGTTCAAAATACTACTGAACAAGCTATAAGTAATTCAAGACAGCAACAATCAGATCCTGTTGAAACCATTGTAAGAGAACAGCCTAAAATTGGAAGAAATGAACGTGTTTCTATCAAAAATGTGATGAGTGGTGAAGAAAAAGTTGTTAAATTTAAACAAGCTATCCCTTTAATAGAAAGGGGAGAATGGGTATTGATTAAAAATTAAAAATATATCAATCAAATAAAAAAGCCACCTTTAAAAGGTGGCTTTTTTATTTGATTGAATTTAATCTACAAACCTTGAAAATCAGAATCCATTTTCAAATAGTCTAAAAATTCTTGTTTGGTTTCTTTTTCTTTAAATTTTCCACCAAATTCTGCAGTTACCGTACTACTCTCAATATCTTTTATACCTCTTGAGTTTACACATAAATGTTTTGCGTCTATAACGCAAGCTACATTATCTGTCCCCAAAGCTTCCTGCATCGCTTGAACTACTTGCATCGTAAGGCGTTCTTGAACTTGAGGTCTTTTAGCAAAATACTCTACAATTCGATTCATTTTAGATAGTCCTATGACTTTTCCATCTGAAATATATGCCACATGAGCTCTTCCAACTATCGGAAGTAAATGGTGTTCACAGGTAGAGTATACAACAATGTTCTTCTCTACTAACATTTCACCGTAATTGTAATTATTTTCAAATGTAGAGGCTGTTGGCTTGTTTGCTGGATTTAACCCCATAAACAACTCATTAACAAAAGATTTAGCCACTCTTTTGGGAGTACCTTTAAGGCTATCGTCCTCTAAATCCATTCCTAAAGTGATTAAAATATCTTTAACGCTTTCTTGAATTCTTTCTATTTTTTCCGCATCTGAAATATCAAATGCATCTGGGCGTAAAGGAGTCTTAGCTGAAGTACCAACATGATTATCTCCTATCTCCTCTATTCTATCATCATTTATTTTCATCAGTTTCATTCTGAATATTAAAATTAGTTTGCAAATTTACGACATTAGGCAATAAGTTTATTGCATTTTATCAATCAATTCATCTAAAGTACAAACAACCTGAGCACCGTTGGACATGTCTTTTAACTTGAATGTATTGTTTTGAATCTCAGATATTACAAAGGCAATATTTCGAGTAGATACGTATTTCCACTGTTTCTTTTGCTGTTTGTTACTAGACGCTGTATCTGGATATATTTCAGTTTTTACACCTACATTTCTTAATGCTTTTATAGCTTCTAATTGAATAGTATTGTCTTCCTTATTAAAATTCAGAAACAATAACTTAGGTTTAGGAAGAGATACAGTATCAAATAAACCAAGTTCTTCTAATACCAAATAAATTCTATCTAAACCAAAGGATATACCCACTCCACTCACGTCCTTTAGTCCAAAGATTCCAGTTAAATCGTCATATCTACCTCCACCACCAATTGATCCCATTTCTACTCCGTTTGGAGCTGAAACTTCAAAAATAGCACCTGTATAATAATTTAAACCACGTGCTAATGTTACATCAATTTCTAAAGAAGCCGATTGTAGTCCTAAATTGTTAATAGTATTCACAACAAAGCGCAACTCCTCAACTCCTTTTTTTCCTTCTTCAGATGATGACAACAACGTATCTAAAATGTTTAGCTGATCAGTATTTGATCCTGAAAGATTAAAAAGAGGAGTTACTTTTTTAATAGCCTTATTAGATATCCCTTTTTCTAACATTTCTTTTTCAACACCACTTGCCCCAATTTTATCTAACTTGTCTAATGCTACAGTAAAATCAATCAACTTATCTTTTGCTCCAATAACCTCAGCTATTCCAGCTAAAATTTTTCTATTATTAATTTTTATGGTACTACCTATTAATTTTAAATTGGTAAAAACAGTATCATACAATTGAATAAAATCTACCTCTTGCAACAAAGACTTACTTCCTACTACATCAGCATCACACTGAAAAAACTCTCTAAAACGGCCTTTCTGAGGGCGATCTGCTCTCCATACAGGTTGAATTTGATATCGTTTAAAAGGAAATGTAATATCATTTTGGTGTTGCACTACATATCTAGCAAAAGGCACTGTTAAATCATAACGTAATGCTTTTTCTGAGATTTGGGAAGTTAGCCTTGTACTCTCTTTTAGTTCTAAAAGATTGCTGTCTGCCTTCTTTAAATAATCTCCTGAATTTAGGATCTTGAAAATTAAGCGATCACCTTCTTCTCCATATTTACCCATTAAGGTAGCAGAGTTTTCAAAACTTGGAGTTTCTATAGGTTGAAAACCAAAGGTTTCAAAAGCAGTTTTCATCGTATTTATGATATACGTTCGATTGGCTACTTCTGTGGATGAAAAATCTCTGGTTCCTTTTGGAATGCTTGGTTTCATAAAAACAATATTCAGTTATGTAATATTAGCTAAAATAATAAATCTAGATTCGGTTGCAAATATCCGAAAAATCTTGGGAAGTACTATTCTGTCACATTTGTTTTATTTTTTCTTTGAAGTGAAAAAATACTCGCATTTAATTCAAAACCTAACAACAATATGATTGCGTTCAGCCAAATAAATAGCATTAAAATTAAAAGTGTTCCTATAGAACCATACAATTCGTTGTACTGAGCAAATTCATTAACGTAGTATCCAAAAAGATAGAAAGTAAGTATTGATAATGTTGTTGTAAATACAGTTCCTGGTGAAAAAAATCTGGAATGCTTTCCATTTTTTGTTCCATATTTATATAAAATAGAAACTATAGTAAAAATCATGACTAGAAACAACCCTCCTCTTCCAAACTGCAACCAAATTGTTTCATCATCTATCCAACCTTTATTAGTAAATGCATCTAAAAGCAACTGGTAAAACCCTGTTAACGCAACAGTAATCACTAAGAATAAAGCCATTAATAATGACACAAACATCGATAAAAAATAGGCTCTAAAAACATTTCTATTTTCTTTAACGTGGTATGAATATTCGAACCCTCCAAAAATAGCATTCACACCGTTTGTCATTAAAAAAATAGAGCCTAGAAAACCAAACGATAATAAGCCTGCTTGTTTATTTCCTAAAATATCTAATAAAACGGTGTCAACAGCATCAAAAGTTTTGGGTGGTAAAACTTCAGATATTAAAGTCATTAATCCTTCTTGAAAACCATCTATGTGGATGTAGGGAATTAATGTTAATACAAATAGCATGAAAGGAAAAATTGCCATAAAAAAACTATAGGCAATACCTCCAGCTCTAGTGGTTAATGCCCCTTCAACAATACCAATAATATACATTTCTAAAACATCATAGAATGACATACCCTCTAGACCTGGGATTTTTATCTTCTTTCCAAATCTAACCAATATATTAAGTACTGGAATTTTTACTAGTTTATCCTCTATTTCTTTACTCATTTAATTAATCCTACATTTATTTAATTGACAGCTTTCAAACTTAAATCCATATTGTAAACTGAATGGGTTAAAGCTCCGCATGAAATATAATCCACACCACATTCCGCATATTTTCTGATCGTTTCTTCATTTATTCCACCAGAAGATTCTGTGAGACATTTCCCATTGATTATCGCTACTGCTTTTCTGGTGTCTTGAAATGAAAAATTATCAATAAGAATTCTATATATTCCCTCATTTTGAAGTATCTCTTCAATCTCTTGAAGGCTCCTAGCCTCTACAATAATTTTTAAATCTAATTTTTTATCGCTTAGATATTGTTTGGTCTTAGTAATTGCTTGTGATATTCCACCTGCAAAATCTATATGATTATCTTTAATCATTACCATATCATATAATGCAAAACGATGGTTCTCCCCTCCTCCAATTTTTACAGCCCATTTCTCTAACGCTCTGATGCCTGGAGTAGTTTTTCTTGTATCTAAAATTTGAGTTTTTGTTCCTTTCAATAAATTGACAAAAAAATTTGTTTTTGTAGCAATTGCACTCATACGTTGTATAGCATTTAATACAAATCGTTCTGCTTTTAAAATGGATTGAGAATTTCCTGAAACTTGAAAAACAACGTCTCCATAACTTACCTCAGATCCATCATCAATAAAGCTTTCTACTTGCAGGTCCTCATCAAAATATGTAAATGCTTTTTTAGCAAAAGCTACACCAGCTATAATACCCTTATCTTTTACCAATAAATTAGCTTTTCCTTGAGCATTAGAAGGAATAGAGGACAATGAGGTGTGATCTCCATCTCCAACATCTTCTCTATACCCATTTTTTACTATTAGGTCTAATTCTTTTTCAAATTGTTCAATAGAGATCATACTTTTATATTATACAAGCTAAAATACGATTAAATGAGAAAATTGATGACAATAATTGTAATTTTGAAAAATGAAAATAAAACTGCTTGTTATTGGTAAAACAGATGACAAAAATCTAGAGCAACTTATTGAAAAATACCAACAAAGGTTAAATCACTACATAAACTTTGAAATCGAAATAATACCTGACATCAAAAATGTAAAAAATTTAAGCCAACTACAACAAAAAGAAAAAGAAGGCGAATTGATTCTTTCTAAACTTAAAAACACTGATCAGTTAGTGTTGTTAGATGAAAAAGGAAAAGAATTTCGGTCTTTAGATTTTGCAAATTTTCTTCAAAAGAAAATGAATTCAGGCATCAAACAATTAGTTTTAGTTGTTGGAGGCCCTTATGGATTTTCTGAATCTGTCTACAAGAAAACCGTAGGAAAAGTATCTTTATCTAAAATGACCTTCTCTCATCAAATGATCCGCTTGTTTATAGTTGAACAATTGTATAGAGGTTTTACCATTCTCAAAAATGAGCCTTATCATCATGAGTAAATAAACTTATTTAAATATTTTAAATCTAAAATTAATTAGTTTAGTAAAATGAAACTAGTCTTTGCCACAAATAACCTGCACAAGTTAAAAGAAGTACAAGAAATGCTTTCTAACTCTATGGAGGTGTTGTCTTTAAAAGATATTGGTTGTTTTGAGGATATAGAAGAAACTGAAATTACTCTAGAAGGTAATGCCAAATTAAAAGCTGATTATATTACTAAAAAGTATGGATTTGATTGTTTTGCAGATGATACTGGATTAGAAGTAGAAGCTTTAGATGGAAAGCCTGGGGTTTATTCTGCGAGATATGCTGGAGAACATGGAAATGCAGAGAAAAATATGGAAAAGCTTCTTTTTGAACTTAAGAATAAATTAAGTAGAAAAGCAAAATTCAGAACTATTATTGCTTTAAACATTACAAATAAACAATATCTTTTCGAAGGAATTTGTGATGGTGAAATTTTAAATGAGAAAACAGGAGTAAAAGGTTTTGGTTATGATCCCATCTTCAAACCAAGCAATGCTTCGTGCTCATTTGCTGAGATGAACTCAGAAGAAAAAAATATAATTTCTCACAGGGGTATTGCCATTCAAAAATTGGTTCAATTTTTAAATTCATTATAGTTGATTATTCAAAAATCATACACAAAACAATTTATTACACTTTCTTTTGTGATGGTCATGGTACTACTAGTAAGCATTAGTTTAGGTTCTGTAGTTATTCCTATTGATGAAATAATAGCTATTTTGTTAGGAAACAATAGTTCCAAGTCTAGTTGGAGTACAATTATTCTTCATTTTAGACTTCCAAAAGCAATTACTGCCATGCTAGTTGGTTCTGGCTTGTCTATAGCTGGTTTATTAATGCAAACTCTTTTTAAAAACCCCTTAGCTGGTCCATTTGTTTTGGGAATTTCCTCAGGAGCCAGTCTAGGTGTGGCTATTTTAATTTTAGGAGCGGGTATATTTGGAGGGGTATTAACAACAGTGTCTTTTTCTAGCTGGGGCCTTGCAATTGCATCAAGTTTGGGAGCAGCAATTGTTTTACTGGCTGTATTAATAACTGCTCATAAGGTAAAAAATACGATGAGTATTTTAATTATAGGACTTATGTTTGGTACAGTTACCTCTGCAATTATTAGTGTATTCACTTTTTTTAGTGATGCAGAAAAAATTCAACAATTTGTATTTTGGGGATTTGGAAGTTTGGGGAATCTGTCTTGGAATGAAATACTTGTTTTTTTTATAATATATCTGATATCGATTCTAACCTTGTTGAATGTGATAAAACCTTTAAATACTTTTCTGCTTGGTGAAAACTATGCCAAAAGCCTTGGTATTAACATCAAAAAAAGTAGAAATATTATTTTACTGATTACCAGCTTATTAACTGGGGTTATAACAGCTTTTGCAGGTCCCATAGCATTTATTGGATTGGCAGTTCCTCATATCACAAAATTAGTTTTTAAAACATCTGACCATAAAATATTACTTCCTGCTGTTGCCATTCTAGGAGCTATTATTTTGTTGATTTGTGATATCATTGCTCAATTACCAACTAGTGAATTCACTTTACCTATAAATGCTGTAACCTCATTAATTGGAGCACCAGTGGTGATTTGGTTATTGGTAAGAAAAAAGAAAATATACATATGAGTTCTTCAGTTAAAAATAGCATTGAAACAAAGAATTTGCATATTGGATATCAGCAAAAAAAATCTGTGTCAACAATTCAAAAAAATATTAATGTTCAATTAAATAAGGGTGAATTTGTAGGTATTTTAGGTAAAAATGGAATTGGTAAATCTACGCTATTAAGAACACTTACAGGGGTTCAAGATGCTATTACAGGAGAGGTGTTCATTCAGGGAAAAAACATCCAATCTTACAGCCATAAAGAACTGTCTGGCCTAATTAGTCTTGTGCTTACAGAGCGTCTACCTGAGAGTCAATTAACTGTTTATGAACTAGTTGCTCTAGGAAGACAACCTTATACAAATTGGATTGGAAGATTAGAAAAAAAAGATATAGAGAAAATCAACTGGGCTTTAGAACAAACAGAAACGATGTCCCTAGCTAACAGACATTTTAATGAATTAAGTGACGGACAATTACAACGCGTTTTAATAGCTAGAGCATTAGCTCAAGATACCCAAATCATCCTATTAGATGAACCCACAGCTCATCTTGACATGCATCATACTATCAAAATCTTCAAACTACTAAAAAAACTTTCAAAAGAAACTAATAAAACGATTATCATAACTACTCACGAAGTAAATTTAGCTATCAAATCTGCTGATCAGCTAATTTTATTGACGGATAAAGAAGTTATAGCTGGTAATAAAAAAGTACTCATTGAAAGAAACTCTTTCGATCATTTATTTTCATCTGAAATTATTAACTTTAACGCAAGTTTAGAACAGTTTATCGTAACTAAAGATTCATGATTTTTACTTTTAAAAATCATTATATTATAATAATTCAATTTAAAGAAATAGCTTTATGAAAAATTTACTCTTATTATTTAGTTTTTTAGTGTTTACTTTCTCCGTTTCTTCTCAGAATAGGATAGATTTATCTGAAAAATATGCAGCTTCAATAACAGCTAAAGAAATAGGAAATCATTTATTTACATATGCCTCAGACGAATTTGAAGGAAGAAATACAGGAGAACCAGGGCAAAAGATGGCTGTTAAATATTTGAAAGATTTTTATATAGATCATAAAATCAAATCACCCATGGGGGGAGAAGATTATTATCAAGAGGTTCCTGCTAGCTATATGAATAAATTTAGTAGAAGAGGAGAATTGAAAGATTCTGAAAATGTAGTTGCTTTTATTAAAGGAACTGAAAAACCAGACGAAATTATTGTTATTTCAGCTCATTTAGACCATGTAGGTATGAATAAAGATGGAGAAGTTTTTAACGGAGCCGATGATGATGGATCTGGAACCATAGCTGTATTAGAAATAGCAGAGGCCTTTAAAGAAGCCGTAAATGATGGAAATGGTCCAAAAAGATCTATTTTATTCTTGCATGTTACTGGAGAAGAAAAAGGATTATTAGGATCTCGTTACTACACAGAAAATCCAATTTTCCCCATAGCTAACACCATCACTAATCTAAATATAGATATGATTGGGAGAGTAGATGAAAGGCACAAAGGTAATCCAAACTATGTATATTTAATTGGTTCTGATAAGTTAAGCACCTCTTTACATGAGGTTTCTGAGGCTATGAATACAAAATACACCTCCTTAGAACTAGACTACAAATACAATGACGAAAATGATCCCAATAGATTTTACTACAGATCTGATCATTATAATTTTGCGAAATTAAATATACCTATCATCTTCTATTTTAATGGAACACATGCAGATTATCATAAAGAAACTGACACACCAGATAAAATTAATTACGAGCAATTAGAAACTAGAACTCGACTTGTTTTTCATACTGCATGGGAAGTAGCTAACAGAGAAGCTACTATTGTAGCTGATAAGATTGAAAAAGCAGAGTAAAAAAATTAACTGTAATTTTATTAATGCAATATTTTGAAAAGTAATTCTTTTAGAATATCTCCGTGAGATTGGCTGGCCCCTACTCCTTTACTTTTTACATCAGCATCTCTTAACATGGAGATAACTTGAGCTACCTTTCGCATAGGGTAATTCCTAGCAGCAGTTACATAATCTGTAACAAAAAAAGGTCTAATACCCAGAGATTTGGCTATCTGATCCCTAGACTTATTCTGTAATCCGTGATAAATTAAGAGTTGAGTAAAAAAACTATTTAATAAAGAAATAGTCATTACTAGCGGGTTACTCTTAGGATTTTGGGCAAAATACTGTATGATCTGATTGGCTTTCAAAATATTTTTTTCTCCTACGGCTTTACGTAATTCAAAATTATTAAAGTCTTTAGAGATTCCAATATTATCCTCTATATGATCAGGAGTAATTATAGTATTTTGAGGTAGGATAGTGATGAGTTTTTCTAACTCATTATTAATTTTACTTAAATCTGTTCCTAAAAAATCTACCAACATTTGAGCTGCTTTTGGTTCTACTTGATAGTTTTTACCACCTAGTACTCTTCTTATCCAATCTGCAACTTGATTTTCATACAAGCGTTTACTTTCAAATACCAACCCTACCTTATGAATAGCTTTAAACAAAGCTTTCCTTCTGTCCAGTTTCTTATACTTATAATTAAGTACCAACACAGTAGATGGTTGAGGATTGCTAGCATAAGAAGCTAATTTTTCAATAGTTCTACTTAAATCTTGAGCTTCTTTTACAATAATCACTTGCTTTTCAGCCATCATTGGAAAACGCTTAGCAGCTCCTATAATATCTTCAACAGTAACATCTCTCCCATACATCACTGTTTGATTAAAACCTTTTTCTTCTTCCTCTAGAATAGTATCTTCAATAAAATCTGAGATTTTATCAATATAATATGATTCCTCACCCATTAAAAAATAGATAGGCTTTATCACTTCATTTTTAATGTCAGAAACTATTTGATTTATTTCATTCATACGATACTTACTTATGTAATATACAAAACCATTAATCTAGTTTTTACTACATTTAACCCCATGCAAAAACTGAATTTTCCATCTTATGCATTCAAACTCAAATCTAGCGAAAATAAGACACTTATTTTTGATATCGTTAGAAAAAAATATGTGATTTTAACACCTGAAGAATGGGTGCGACAACATGTGGTTCATTTCTTACTAAAAGAAAAGAACTACCCTATATCTTTAATTGCCGTAGAAAAACAACTCAAAATAAATACAAGAATTAAAAGAACTGATATTGTAGTGTATAATAAACAAGGAACTCCTGAATTATTAATTGAATGTAAAGCACCTAGTGTAAAAATAACACAGACTACTTTTGATCAAATTGCACGATATAATCTCACGGCAAATTCTAATTATTTAATGGTAACCAATGGCTTAGCTCATTATTTCTGTCAAATAGATAGTACTAAAGAAGCTTATATTTTTTTAGAGGATATTCCAAGCTACTAATTTTAGCATCTATTTAGCAACAAGAACGATTTAGATGTACTAGATTTGTAAACTTGAAAACAGCCATCGTCATATTAAATTGGAACGGTAAAAAATTGTTAGAACAATTTTTACCATCTATCGTTAATTTTAGTTCAGAATTAGCTGATATCTATGTGGCAGATAATGCAAGTACAGACAACTCTATAGGGTATGTTAAAGAATTTTTTCCTTTAGTGCATATTGTTGAAAACACTACTAATGGTGGCTATGCTAAAGGATACAAT
>ERZ651770.773-NODE-773-length-14632-cov-3.066300_pt1 | contig 14632 bp, 9 predicted proteins | sample MGYA00514756_ERZ651770 | MGnify/ENA metagenome assembly ERZ651770
AAATGAAAATCAAAATGCAAGATGCTAAATTAACTTCTTGGCTTAATGGAACTCAGATGATTCAAATAGAAGATCAAAAGATAGGACAAGGAGAAGGTGGCATAATCTTGCAAATTCACAGTGGCGGAGATGTAAAAGTAAGTTGGAGAAATATTGAAGTTAAAGAACTTTAACTAATCAAAGACAAATCAAAAAACAATGAATTATCGCTTCATTTTAATAGTGTTCGTGCTAAGTTCCTGCAATATGGCACAGGAATCAATCCAAGAAACAGATTTTTGTTCAAATATTCATAGCAATGACACGACAACATTATCCAAGGAGCTCGAGGATATTGCAGAACAAATGGCAACTAAAACTGGTGTTTATGTCTTGGAGGACGGAAGCGGTTCCATGGTTGCCAGAGCTTGGTTAAGTGAACATGCTGAAAAAACAATCGATATTCAATACTTTATTTTTTCAATGGATAATATTGGACTTATTGCATGTGATTATTTAGTTAGGGCTGCAGATCGGGGAGTAAATATTAGAATTATTGTTGATGATATTATGGTAGATGCAGATATTCAAGACATCTTAACGTTTGCTTCACATAAAAACATCACAGTGAAAATTTATAATCCTGGAGTTAATTTAGGTAAAAATATTTTTGGCAAAATACAGAAATTTACTACCAATTTTAGATCGGCAAATCAACGAATGCACAACAAAACATTTATCGTGGATGGGCAAGTGGTCATTACAGGTGGAAGAAATATTGCAGATGAATATTTTGACTATGACCATGAGTATAATTTTAGAGATAGAGATGTTCTACTATTAGGAAAAGCGTCAACAACCGTATCGGCATCTTTTGATCAATTTTGGACAAGTCCATTAAGTCAAGATGTCTCAAGTTTTATCAAAGATGTTCCCGAAAACACTACCTCACAAAATCAATTTGAAAAACTTCATGAGTATGCCTGTAATCCAGATAATTTTTGGCCTCAAATAAGAGAACGTATTACAACACTGCCAACAACGTTTAATAGTATTAAAACATCAGGTCGCTTGGTTTGGTTAGATGATGTACAATTTATTTCTGATAATCCTGGAAAAAATGATGATAACAGTGGTTTGTCTGGAGGTGGTATTTCAACAGATGCCTTGATTCATTTAATTAAAAATGCCAAATCGTCTGTAGATATACAAACGCCATATTTAATTACTTCCTCATTGTCTCAAAATCTGTTTAAGGATGCTGTAGATCGCGGTGTAAAGATTAGAATAATGACCAACAGCTTAGCATCGACAGACAATATAGAGGCCTTCAGTGGCTATCAAAGGGATAGAAAAACATTACTCAATACCGGTGTTAGAATATTTGAATTTCGCCCAGATGCTGCGGCGCGTATAAAGATTATGACAGGAGAACTTCAAGAAAAATTAAATTACAAGCCAATATTTGGATTACATGCCAAATCCATGGTAATAGATGGTGAAATTACTGTAATTGGGACGTTTAATCTTGATCCTAGAAGCGCTAATTTAAATACCGAATGTATTGTGATTATCAACTCTCAAAAAATATCTAGTGGTGTTTTAGAAGGCATGGAGGAAGAGTTTCTACCCGAAAATTCGTGGGAAACAACCTTAGAATTTAATCCTGACTCTGAGGTAAATAATTTTAAACGTTTAAAAACTTGGACAAGAAGAATTATTCCAAAAGGAATTTTATGATATGTTATCATTCCTAACACAAGAGAATCATGCCCCTTACAATAATGTATTTAGACGTTTGGATGGATCTATCACTGAAAAAAATAACAATCTGATAGTACACCACTCTCACCAGAAACATACAAGGCTATACTAAAGTACAGAAGCTCTTATAAACGATGTTTTAGTAAAGAGCCTAATAAAATTATCGGACGGTATCTACACCTAAACTCGTAACATTAAAAATCTTATATAAAATGACAAAAGCATTTACAATAAGTACATTAAATAATGAGTGAATGATAATTTTACCGTGGTCATGCCATAAGCATATGAGCCACAAACGTTTTCAAATTAAGATGGTTTATTTATTCAATATGAGTTGAGTTTCGTGTCTAATATCTCTAGAGGATGCACCAATTCTTATGTTGTAAGACCCATATTCTAGAGTCCATTTATTTTTGTTTTCATCCCAATAACTTAATTCTGTAATTGGAATTTGCAACGACATAATTTCTTGTTTTTCAGGGTTTAAAAGTTGACTCTTTGTGAACGCCTTTAACTCCTGCTTTGGCCGATCGATGCCTGAGTCCATTTTTTCAACATACACCTGCACAACTTCCTTACCCGATACACCACCAGAATTCTTTATTGCAAACTGAATCTGAATGCTTTCGTTCACTACCTTAACTTCTATATCGTGATATTCAAAATCAGTATAACTCAGTCCAAAGCCAAAAGGATAAGACACTGGTGAATTTTCTTTATCAAAATGGCGGTAACCAACATAAATCCCTTCATCATAATATGTGTAATCTTCATCTTTTATTTGCTCGTTTAAAGGTCGATCTTTCGGTGGGAAAACCATATTTTTAACGAGAGTTTCAATGTTAACCATGATGGGGTTTTTAGGAAAGTTGGCATGCGAAGCATGATCCTCTAAATTGACAGGAAAGGTCATGGGTAATTTTCCACTTGGATTAACTTTCCCTGACAAGATATCAGCAACGGAGTTACCTCCTTCTTGCCCACCCTGCCATGCCAAGAGAAGCGCATCAGGTAAAGATTTCCACGATGCAGTTTCAATGACACCTCCAATGTTGAGAACCATAATTACATTTTTACCTTGACTATGGAAGGCTTGTGTGATATTATTAATCAATGCTATTTCGGTACTGGTTAACAAAAAATCATCTTCTTCCTTCCTATCGCCTCCTTCTCCAGCATTACGACCTAAAGTGAAAATTCCAACATCAGAGGTAGCAACAATTTGGTCAAGTTGCTCTTTCGAATAATCAATTTCAGGTGGCGAATAGGGAGTGAAAATTGCATCTAACCCCTCAGGACGTTTAAAACCCTTCAGATTAGCGTTTTTATGGGCTTCAAATAATTGTTTTGCTAGAGTATTAATTTTAAAACCCCCATTAGACAACCCCTCTTCCAATGATATGGTGTAAGCCTCATTAACATCTCCCGACCCCGAGCCTCCCGCAATAAACTCGTAGGATGTTACTCCCAACAAGGCAATATTAGTAACATTAGTGAGTGGTAATGCACCATTATTTTTTAACAACACCATACCCTCGGCCGCAGAGTTTCTTGTTATTTGAGCATGTTTATCGAGGTTTGGATTGTTATCAAATACATAATTCTGCATTTTTTTTGTCTTGAAGATCAAGCTTAAAATACGTTCTGCTGCGCGATCAATATCAGTTTCTAACAAGGAACCATCACGAGCAGCCTCTAATAATGCCTCCCATTGTCTTTTAGTTCCAGGCTCCAAAAGATCATTGCCCGCTGTTATTTGAGTCACTGGGTTTCTACCCCCAAACCAGTCTGTCATCACCAAGCCTTCAAAATGCCAATCGTCCCGAAGAATATCGCTTAATAGTTCTTTACTTTCTGAAGTAAAAACACCATTTACTTTATTGTAAGAAGACATCATTGTCCATGGTTGTGAGCGTGCTACAATATGCTCAAACCCTTTTAAATAAATTTCGCGATACGCCCTTTCAGAAATACGAACATCATTTAGATTTCGGTTAGTTTCCTGATTATTTGCTACAAAATGCTTCACTGATGTGCCAATCCCATTACTTTGAATGCCATTCACTACTGCAGCTCCCATGAAGCCAGAAAGTAATGGGTCTTCTGAGTAATATTCAAAATTTCGTCCACATAAAGGATGTCTATGAATATTTGCTCCTGGTCCCAAAATCACATCGATACCATAGGCCTCTGCCTCCTTACCCATTGCATCGCCAACTTCATATAAGAGTTTTTCATTCCATGAGGAAGCGAGAAGGGTGGCAATTGGAAAAGCAGTACAATAAAACGTTCTATCCTCTCCTGTTCTAGTAGGCTGAATTCGCAATCCTGCAGGACCATCAGACAAATATATGGTCGGAATACCCAAACGTGGTGTTGGGACTATAGTTCCTACGGCACCTGGGATACCTCCAGGTTTGACATTGCCCATAGCCGAAGCAACTCCTGAACCTTTCAACAAGTGTATTTTTTCTTCAAGGGTCATTTGAAAAAGCACATCTGCTACACGAGTTTTTAATGGTTGACGTTCGTCCTCATAGACATCTAATGAACCATTGCCGTTCCTATCTAAAAACGAATATCCATCAATGTGTAGTTCTGTGATATCAGATGGTTGCATAAGATGATCTTCAAACCCCAAAAATGTCTTATTAAAATAACGGTACATAAAAAATCCACTAATAAGAAGCAATAAAAAAAGTACTCCTGTAATCTTCAACACAAACTGTATTTTAGTCTTCATATTTATACATGGATTAGTGAAATACAAATATAATTATCATATATTTCATTACTTGAAACTTTTTTCCAAAAATAGTTTGATGACTCAAAGAATTAAATATTGTAACATCTGTGAAATTGATTTCTCTACAATGTATCGGGTTCAATACAAGAATCCAAGAGAATGGGTCTTTGTTTGTAAAACATGTTTACCCGACATAAAAAAAGATAACCTTGCCTACAAATATGGGGGGACGTGGAAAAAATAATATCCAGTTACTAATAAAAATTTGAAGATAACTTTTTCCGTCTCTCTCTAAATAATAACCTCTGTTATTTTTATATCTTTATTAAAAAAATACGCATGTATATTATTATGGGGGTTAGCGGTTCTGGAAAAACATTTCTGGGAAAACAGTTAGCAAAAGTAATCTCTAAGCCTTTTTATGATGCAGATGATTTTCATTCGAAAGCGAATAAAATTAAGATGAAATCAGGTCATGCATTAAATGATAAGGATCGTCAACCCTGGCTTCATACTTTGGCAAATAACATTAATACGTGGGCGCGAGACGGAGGGGCTATTCTTGCGTGCTCGGCTTTAAAAGAAGACTACCGTAAAAAACTTTCAAAAGGTAACAATCACATTACTTGGATTGTTCTTAATGGAACTTTTAAGATCATACAATCGCGCCTAAAAGAAAGAAAGGATCATTTTTTCAATCCTAAATTACTTAAATCTCAATTTGATATTTTAGAACTTCCAAACTATGGCATTCATTTAAACATTAACCAACCTACTGAAGTTTTAATTCAATCTATTTTTGCTAAAAAAACTATTGATAATCAAGCATCAATTGGAGTTATTGGCATGGGAGTTATGGGGCAAGGAATTGCCATAAATTGTTACAAGAATGATTTTGAAACTGCCGTTTATAACCGTTTTGTAAAGGGAGAAAAAAATGTAGTTTTTGATTTTTTGTCTAAACATCCCAATGTTAAAAACTTACATGGATTTATTGATCTCTTAACATTTATCCGCGCCTTAAAGCGTCCTCGAAAAATTTGGTTAATGATTAAAAGTGGTACAGCCATAGATACCATAATTGATGAAATTCTACCCTTTCTTGATGAACTTGATGTGATTATTGATGGAGGCAATTCTCATTACAAGGACACTCAAAGAAGAGAAAAAGCACTGAAAAAGCACTGTGTTAACTATGTAGGTTGTGGCGTCTCTGGAGGGGAAATTGGAGCACGCAAAGGAGCGTCACTTATGTTTGGAGGAAGCAAAAAAGCCTACAACATTTTAACGCCAATTTTAAATGCTATTTCAGCAAAAGATAACTCCGGTAAGCCCTGTCAACTGTTTTTAGGGGCTGATGGTGCCGGTCATTTTGTAAAAATGGTTCATAATGGCATCGAATATGCAGAAATGCAACTTTTAGCAGAGCTCTATGCCTTACTTTCTAATCAGATGGACTATGATGAGATGGCATCTGTTTTTGAAAAATGGAATCAAGGTTCTGAAGGAAGCTATTTATTAGAAATTACATCAAAAATTTTAAAGAAGAAAGAAGGATCTGAATACCTTTTAGACGTCATACTAGACAATGCTAAAACCAAAGGTACTGGCATGTGGTCCTCGCAATCATCCTTATCTTTAGGGGTGGTTAATACCATGATGTCTTCAGCAATATTTGCTCGTTATGTCTCAGGTATGAAAGAACAACGTGAGTTTTTAGTCAAGAGAAAACCTCCATCTGAAGCAACAAACTTTTTTGATTTAAATACATTAAAAGATGCTTATAGATTTGCTAGAATAATCAATCATATCCAAGGATTTAATCTCATACAGGCTGCTTCTAAGAAATACCATTGGAATTATAACCCTGAAGAGATTGCAAGAATTTGGACCAAAGGATGTATCATACGTTCAAACTTGATGGAAGAGCTAATAAGTTATTTTGCTCATGACAAATCTCTGTTTAAAAATGACACACTGATGGAAACTCTTACTAAAACAGAGCCTCAAATAGCAACATTATTGCATCACGCTATAGATCAAAAAGTAGCTTTAGATAGTTTCTCATCTGCTTACAATTATTGGATATCCATGTGTACAAAAAGACTTCCTGCAAATTTAATCCAAGCTCAACGTGATTTTTTTGGCGCCCATACTTACCAAAGAATTGATAAAAATGTGGACACTAATTTTCATACAAAATGGTATTAATATGATTGACTATTCACTTCTTTTAGCAGTACTTTTTGGTGTTGGCTCACTCCTGATTTTAATTCTAAAATTCAAAATACAACCTTTTATTGCACTTTTAATTTCGAGTATCATTGTTGGTGTTCTAGCTGGTGTTCCTCCCCAAGAAATCATGATAACTGTTAAAGATGGAATGGGATCAACCTTAGGGTTCGTCGCAGTCGTTGTTGGGTTAGGTGCAATGTTTGGGGCTATTTTAGAGCACTCCGGTGGTGCTGAAGCACTGGCACAATATATGCTAAATGTCTTTGGAGAAAAAAAAGCATCATGGGCGCTTATGGTCACAGGGTTTTTAATTGCAATTCCTGTCTTTTTTGATGTTGCTTTTATCATTTTGATACCCTTGATTTATTCATTACAGAGAAAAACAAAAAAATCCTTGCTTTTATATGCTATACCATTACTTTCAGGGCTTGCAATAACTCATGCCTTTATTCCTCCAACCCCAGGTCCTGTTGCGGTTGCAGATATTTTAAATGCAGATTTGGGTTGGGTCATTTTACTTGGGATTATTGTAGGAATTCCAACGGCTATTATTAGTGGTCCTCTTTATGGGAAATACATAGCTTCTAAAATTTTCATAGCAGCACCCACAACCGTAAAAAAAAGTAACTTATCTCATTTCCCTCCTATTTCACTAATACTGGTCATTATTGGAACTCCAATCTTTTTAATAGTCTTAAATACACTACTCAATGGTTCAATCAGTGACCGTTTTCATTGGTCTGCTAACACCATTGCTTGGGTTCAAATGTTTGGACATCCTTTTTCAGCTTTAATTATAGCCAACTTAATGGCATGGTATTTTCTAGGAATTAAACGAGGAGTTTCTAAATCTATTTTATCAAAAATCACAACAGCCTCCTTAGCTCCTGCCGGAATCATAATTTTATTAACTGGTGCTGGAGGTGTTTTTAAACAAATGTTAATTACAACAGGAACCGGTGAAATGCTTGCTAATTATTTTTCTAGTATTGGTTTAAGCCCCCTACTTTTTGGATTCTTAGCTGCTGCTACTGTCAGAGTTTTACAAGGATCTTCAACGGTCGCCATGATCACTGCTGCTGGGATTACCTCATCTATAATCATTACACCATTAAATCCATTACAAACAGCACTTATTGTCATCGCTATTGCCTCTGGAGCATCCATATTGTCTCATGTAAATGATAGTGGTTTTTGGCTAGTAAGTAATTACCTTGGTCTTTCAGAAAAGGACACATTTCGCAGTTGGTCTATCATGACACTCCTTCTGTCGCTAACTGGTTTGGCTGCAGTATTCCTGATATCATTGTTTATTTGATCAGCCCTCTCACATATACTAAAATATCATAATGATTGAAAAATCTTCATTAGAATAACAGGTTAATCAGATTTCTCAACTACAAATTTATTTCATAGTTCAATTCAAAAGAAAATCAGCTATAAATTAACTAACTTAATCCTCTCAAAATAGAAATCACACAACTTTTAATAAATAATTACTGATGCATCATATCGCTTCCTCCTTTAAACTACCAAATGGTTCTACATTAAAAAATAGGATTGCAAAATCTGCGATGAGTGAAAATTATGGCACCGCCTATCACGCGCCATCCAAAGGCCTTATTCATACTTACCGTGTATGGGCACAAGGAAATCCCGGTCTTTTAATTACTGGTAACGTCATGATAGACTCGAAAGCTTTAGGAGAGGCACGCAATGTGGTTGTAGAAGATTACAAACATTTTGATTTACTAAAGTCCTGGGCGCAATCGGTTAATGGATCAGGTGTACATCTTTGGCCGCAAATAAATCATCCTGGTCGTCAAGCTTTTGCAGCTATCAATCGTCGTATTGTTGCACCTTCAGCAGTGTCTATAAAAATGGGTGGCGCATCAAAAATGTTCAAAACACCAACCCCCCTTAAAGAACAAGAAATTTGGGATATCATCAAACGTTTTGGAACGACGGCAAGAATCATGAAAGAAGCCGGCTTTACAGGATGTCAAATTCATGGTGCCCATGGGTATCTTGTGAGTCAGTTTTTATCTCCCAACAGCAATATACGAGAAGATCAATGGGGAGGATCTCTTGAAAACCGTGTGCGATTTGTCATTGAAATCTATCGTGAAATACGTCGTCAAGTTGGCTCAGATTACCCTATCGGAATCAAAATAAATTCTGCAGATTTTCAACGAGGAGGTTTTACAGAGGAGGAGTCTATGAAGGTCATACAACTTTTGGGTAATGAAGGTATTGACTTGATTGAAATTTCAGGTGGTACCTATGAAAGACCAGCCATGATTAAAGGACAACGAAAAAAAAGTACCGAAGAACGAGAAGCCTATTTTTTAGAGTATATCAAAAAAGCGCGTAAGCTCACGAGTACGCCGCTCATGCTTACAGGAGGATTTAGATCTGTCAGTGTCATGGAAGAGGCTCTTCAAAGTAATCAGTTAGACATCATTGGTTTAGCAAGGCCTTTTTGTTTATATCCTAATCTAGCAAACCAAATTTTTGATGGATCTGTACAAGAATTTCATGCGCCTATTCCTAAAATTGGAATTGATTTTCTCGACAAATTAGGAGGTGTAGAGTTACCCTGGTATGAGCTACAAATTCACCGCTTAGGCAAAGGTAAAACTCCGAAAAGAAGTCTTCCCGGAATTTTAGCCTTTTGGTTTAGTTTAAAAAGTTTATTTCTTAAATCCTTTTGGAAAAATTAGTAATTTTTGGAGTAAAAAAAATAAAACAATTGTTTAATTATTATTTTTAATTTTATATTGCAAGTAAATAACAATCAAACTAACAACTATGAAACAATTACTTTTAATTTTATGTTGCATTACGCTATTTTTCAGTTGTAAAAACACAAATCCAAACTACGAGAGAAATTTAGCAACCATGCAATCAATGTTTGAATTACATGGGCAAGAAGACCTTGACGCACAATTAGCAATGTTAAGTAAAGATCTTGACGTAGAAGTACCAATGTATGGTACAGAAAATATTGGTTATGATCAATTTGCAGCCATGGTAAAAGGATATCATGATGCATTTGACAATCTTAACTTCGAGGCTTCAGCATGGCTACCTGGAAGTGACGAAAATGGTATGCTAGATGGCAGTGTAAGAACCTATGGAACTTGGACAGGTACCAATGTGCTTACCGGCAAAGAACTTAACTTAAAATCTTACCACTATGCTAATTTTGATGATGATGGCTTAATTATAGGCTTTGGAGATTTCTTTGACGCAGGTGGCATGATGGATGCTGTATACCCGAAAAATTTAGTAGTCGTTTCACTGGCAGTTCAAGATGGTAATATCGATAACGTCATGGAGATTTTAAACAGCGAGGGAGGATTGCCAACAACTCGTGCCTATGATGGCTGCATGTCATTGGAGCTCACCTTTAATGAAGCCTCCAATACTATTTGGATTGTTTCCAACTGGGAATCCAATGAAAAATACAATGCTTATTTAACATGGCGACAAACGGAAGATACGATTATTGCAAGTATGGTTCCATATTTAGAAAATGGCGCAGACGGTATCACTATTGTCAATTCAAATTCAAATTATATGTCTTATTAGACCAGGTATTACCAAACACATAAAAAAACCTTTCAGCCGAAAGGTTTTTTTATGCTCTCTATTTTGGATGGTAAGAGCTCATAGCTGTTTTCATCACAGATGGTCGATCAAAAAACATCGTCTTTGTTTTAAAATTTGCATACAAATCCATTTGGTCTGTGTAGTGGGGACTTGTCTCTTTTCGACTGTTTCCATAAGACATTACCGATTCATAATAGGTTTGGGTTGGTGTGAAACGCACTAAACCAATGTAAGATTCTCCATGAGTAATTTTTATACGTCCATTTGTATGGGCTTCGCCACGCATGGCCGTTACCACATCGGGTAACCCAAATATTGGCATCTCTTTATTCCCTTTTACCAATTTTTGAAAGTCTCCAAGTTTGATACGATTTGAATTAAAATGTGTTTTTAAGTACGTTTTGGTGTTTTTTAATGCCTGTAATACGGCCTCTTTTTTAAATGTTCGGTCGCTACCCAATTGTTCATAAAAGGGATACAATTGATAATATAAAACACCATAGGCCCCTGCCCCATACGAATCTGCAGAGGCAACCCTATCCCAATTATGGATGTCTTTCAACAACACACCTACCTCTGGATAATCTTCAGGGTTCATCTCGAATAAGACATTCAAATCCATGTAATTGTACTGCAGTGGTGTTGGTAGCTGATGATCATACTTGATACGCTTGAAGCGTTCATAACTTATGTGCTCTTTTTCTTGAAGCAAAGTCAACAAACGTGTAGACCGATTGTTGTCATAGGTCTCAAAATTCATTGTTTTTGAAAAATCTTTAGGATTTGGATTGTCTGATGTTCCTGAAGATTTAAATGGGCTATGATTGGCATTATAAACAAAACCAGAGGTTGGACTTATCACTTGTGGTAGTTCAGAAATATCATAATAAGTATCCCATAATGTCGCACGCGTGTTACCCGGCACCACATCGTTCCAATCGTAACCCTCGGCACGTTTTGGAATTTTACCATTTGACATGTAAAAAATGGTGTCATTTCTGTCTGCGTAACCTATGTTATAGCCAGGCAGTGCTTTCATCTCCAAGGCCTCATAAAATTCTGTAAAATTTTTGGCCTTATTCATTCGCCACCATTGCTCTAGAGCATTAATATTTGTAGTACTCGGCGTTCTCACAGCATAGACCCCTGTTTTATTTTTTAAGGTTGGTCCATAGATACTGCGATAAAACTTTTTCTTGATAGGAATTTTCAAACCAAGAAACTTGAGATACATCTTGGCTTTATATACTTCTAATTTGTAGGGCTTTCCATCTACCAGATAGGTGTGTTTCTTTTTAGTATCCATCTCTAGGGCAAAAACATCGGCTTTATCTGGATAGTTCACCGTGTGTGTCCATCCTAAATATTCATTAGCGCCGGTGAGTATGACAGGAGAACCAGGAAATGTGGCTCCTATGATATTAGTTCCCTCCTCACTTACTAAATGTGCTTCATACCATGACGTTGGTCCCTCTAAAGGTTGATGCGTGTTTATCGCTAAAAACGTTTCATCGGTTTGTGTCCTGCGTCTACTAATGGCTAAAAGGTTTGAACCTTTGGTATCTTGATTCATATCAAAAGGCCACGATAAGGTATTGTTTACAATACCGGTCACAAGAGCATCAGCACCATTAGAAATGTACAATTGGAGTTGGGTATACTGTAATAGCTTTCTTGTAGTAATCGGGAACAATTCGTGCTCTAGAATTTCTTGTGGATGTTTCAGCGCATAGGCATTTAATCCTTCACTAAACCCCTCAAGCAAAGCAACAAATTTTTTGTCAAGCGTTTGAAAAAGAGCATCTACTGTGTTTTCAGCTTGGATAAATTGCACTAAAAAATCGGCAGGAGCACCTTTCAATCCAATATGTTTGCTCAATAAGCCATTACCTGCCAAATACGCCTCCTGCATTAATTTAAAATGATCTTCAGATTGTGCCCAGGCAAAGCCGTAAGCCACCTCAGCATCTGTTGGAGCATACACATGAGGTACGCCATAAGCATCTCTTATAATGTCAATATGATCAGGATTAATTTGAGCATACCCAGAAATGCTAACTAGAAAAACTAAAATTACATGCCAAGGATTAACCATCACAACTTTTTTTTACAAAATACCATCTTTTAAAGACTTGAAGTAAAAGTTATTTTAAGTTTAACATTTTGGTGATGCTGACTATGAATTCATGTTCATTTAAACAAATGTAGTCAAGTAAAGAATCACAGAATGGCCACAATCAAGACAACAAATATAAAGATGATACCAATCATAGCAAACAAGACCCAAAGGCTAATTTTTCTGTTTATTATGGCATCATTAAAGAGATTTAAGTTAAGTTTTGATACTGGCATCTTTTTTGTCATTTCGGGGACTATGTTTAGATTTTTTACTAATGAAAATAAATCTGTAAAATTTATGAAAATAAAACCTTCTATTTTATGATTGATATCATGTATATCTAACAGTGTGCAAATATCATTTTAAAATGGTCCATTGGCGATGACTCAATCGTGTTGGTAGAGGTAATAGTTTTAATAAGGCACTGACAATTATGAGGTTTTTAATAATGTATTGTCCCACTAAGGTCAAATTAATTACAGAATCCCCAAAAACAGCATCAGGGAATAACACCAGAGGCGTAAAGGTAAAACCCATATGGATGAGTGCCACGATTACTGCAAAGCGTCTAAACACATTTAACACCAGTAAAACCCCAATGAGTGTTTCCCATATTGCCAAAAGAATGATAGACACATGTGATGGTATTAAATGAAGAGACAACTGATAGATGGTCTCTTGTGCAAGTTCCTCTGCAGGACTCCAGCCACTAAAGAATTTTAAACCTCCAAACCATAAGTATATAAAGCCAATACTTAAGGCTAAAAGTGTATTTGTTGTTAATCGTTTTTTAAAGGTCATCGTGCTGAGAATTAAAATAGTTTATGTTAAGTGCTCCAGTTGTAACTGAGCCTTGACTCATGTTTATGTTCAAAAACGCAAACTTTTCAAGACCTTGAAAAACCACACTTTCAAGGTAATCGGCTTATCATATAGTTGCCAAATATAAAGTTCTCTGTTCTTGTATGATATGATAAATGTCATGGTCTCGTAGAGGCGACAGTTCTGTATGAAAACTTTGAAATTAAACTTTAAGTTGCTGATAGATCAACAAGTATGGTATCTACTAAATTAAGTAGCAATCACATTTTAAATGGGTCGTATTAAGGCATAAAAAAAGACGTTTCTAATTGTTTAGAAACGTCCTCGATATTTATTTATCATAATTAAATGTCTTACATCTTAATTTTCTTCGTGATAGCCATAACTATACCCATAATTGTAACCATAACCATAGCCGTAGCTGTAGGACTTTCCAGCACCAACACTGTTCATCACGTACGCCATATTCTTTATTTTACCAGACTCACTCAACTCTTTAGATAATTTCAATAATTTTTTATCGGTATAATTTGCTTTGGTTAAAAATAAGGTCACATCTGCAAATTTTGAGATTAATAAGGTGTCTGTCACAAGAATTGTTGGAGCGGTGTCTACAATTATATAATCAAATTCAATTCGAGCTTCAGCAAGGAGTTGCTCAAAACGTCCATTGGTTAATAAATGCGCTGGATTTGGAGGAATTGCCCCAGAAAGCATGGTATAATGCTTTGGATGCTTATCAAACCCACTCATCAAAAGCTCCTTCCAATTGACCGAAGCGTCATTTAAAAAACTTGATAAACCCAACTGATTTTTTGAGGTCCCAAAATACGTATGTATTTGAGGGTTTCGCATATCTGCTCCAATGAGCAACACTTTTTTATTTAAACTAGCCAAGGCTAGCGATAAATTTAAACTCACAAAAGTTTTCCCTTCACCTTTAATGGTAGAAGTGGAGAATATAACTTTACCGCTAATCTTATCACTTTTAGGTAACACATAACTAACATTTGCCGCTAAAATCCTAAAGGATTCTGCAAGTACTGATGTCGAATTGGGATTGGTAAATATTAAACTACCCTTATTTTTAATCTCTGGAATTTCAGCTAAAATTGGTGTTTCGGTATTGACTTTCTCAATATCCTCCCGAAAATGTATTTTTGTGTCAAACAACAATATAAGATATATGACAGCCAACGGTAAAAATAATGCCGCTAAAAAAGCCCCTAAATAAATCATATTAGATTTTGGAGATAATGGATTTGAATTTGACAAAGCAAACTCAACCACTTTAATTGAGGGCTCGGTTATCGCATAATTAATCGCTGCTTCCTCTCTCTTTTGTAGCA
>ERZ651770.780-NODE-780-length-14583-cov-3.950159_pt1 | contig 14583 bp, 10 predicted proteins | sample MGYA00514756_ERZ651770 | MGnify/ENA metagenome assembly ERZ651770
GTAACAGTTTAGCTAAAATAATAGTTTTTTAAATCCGTATTAAATCCGTAATTTCGCACACATTCTTGAAAAGATTCATGAGAAACTTTATATATATATTAACTATCATTTTTTCATTAAACTCTTGTAGTGAATATCAAGCTGTGCTCAAAGGAGATGATGTCGCTACTAAGTTTAAGTTTGCTACCAAGCTCTTTGAGTCTGGTAAGTATACAAAAGCAAATCGTATTTTTGTTCAAATTGTACCTAAGTATCGTGGTAAGCCTCAGGCTGAGAAGCTAATGTTTATGTATTGTATGACATTTTATGAGACAAGAGATTATTTCACTTCAAATTATCAAATGGAACGATTTGTCGAAGCATATCCAAAAAGTGAGAAAGCGGAAGAAATCGGTTTTTTAGCTGCTAAAAGCTATTACATGTTATCCCCTGCTTACACTAAAGATCAGTCGGAGACATTAATAGCAATAGATAAACTTCAAGAATATATCAATAAATACCCCAACTCTAAGTACATGGCTCAAGCAAGTAATCTAGTAAGAGAGTTGGATTATAAGTTAGAACGAAAGGCTTATAACATAGCACTTCAATACAATATCACAGGTCCGTTTCATAGAGACTATAATTCCGCTATCTCTGCATTTGACAACTTTTTGGTTGAATTTCCTGGGTCAATTTTAAAAGAAGATGCATTATTTTATAAATTTGATTCAGCTTACAAACTTGCTATCAATAGTGTTGCCTGGAAAGAATCTGAACGTATAGAAAAAGCACTAAATTATTATAATTCATTATTATTTGTATTTCCTGAAACTAAATACTCCGACCAATTAACAGAGATGTATAAAGATTTACAATTAATCAAAAACAAAACAACAACGACTAAAAGTTAATTTCATTATGGATTTAAAAAAAGTAAATGCACCCGTTAATACAGAAACTTACGACCGAAATAAATTAGATGCACCTACGCAAAATATTTATGAAGCTATTTCTGTAATTTCCCGTAGAGCTGAACAAATCAATACTGATATTAGAAAAGAATTGATTGACAAGCTAGAAGAATTTGCTACCTATAACGATAGCTTAGAAGAAGTCTTTGAAAATAAAGAACAAATAGAAGTGTCTAAGTTTTACGAACGTCTTCCTAAACCACATGCTCTAGCTGTTCAAGAATGGCTTAACGATAAAATTTACTATCGTAATGTGGAAGACGATTCTCAAGAATTATAAAAAATGTCAATTTTACGCGGTAAAAATATTCTATTAGGAATTACTGCGGGAATAGCTGCATACAAATCGGCATCTCTTGTTCGTTTGTTTATTAAGTCTGGGGCTTCAGTTAAGGTGATCATGACTCCAGCTGCAAAGGAATTTATTACCCCTCTCACGCTTTCAACACTATCAAAAAATCCTGTCATTTCGTCTTTTACGGATGCCGATGCTGAAAACGCTGTTTGGAATAACCATGTGGAATTAGGCTTATGGGCTGATTTGTTTTTAGTAGCCCCAGCTACTGCAAATACGCTCTCAAAAATGGCTTCTGGTAGAAGTGATAATTTTTTGGTTGCTACCTATTTGTCAGCTAAGTGTACCGTTTATTTTGCTCCAGCAATGGATTTAGACATGTACAAACACCCTTCAACAAAATCATCTTTAGAGACTCTTGAATCTTTTGGTAATATTATGATTCCAGCCACGACTGGAGAGCTAGCTAGTGGGTTAGTTGGCGCTGGAAGAATGGCTGAACCTGAAGCAATTATTAGTCTCATAGAATCCAATACACTAAATCAATTACCGCTTTATGGTAAAAGATTTCTTGTTACAGCAGGACCCACATATGAAGCTATTGATCCAGTTCGGTTTATAGGAAATCATTCAAGTGGTTTAATGGGCTTCGAAATCGCACAAAAGGCAGCACTTCTTGGCGCTGAAGTTGTATATATCACAGGTCCTACTCATTATAAGCCAAATAATTCACGTATTAATACAATCCCAGTTGTAAGTGCACTTGAGATGTATACTCAGGTTCATTTACATTTTAAATCTGTTGATGTAGCTATATTATCTGCTGCTGTAGCCGATTATAGACCTAAGAATATTTCAATTTCTAAAATTAAAAAGTCAACCCAAAATTTATCAATAGAGTTAGAGAAAACAGCAGATATCTTAGCATCACTAGGGACTATAAAGTCAAATCAAATTCTTGTAGGTTTTGCTTTAGAAACTAACAACGAAATAGAAAACGCGATAATAAAGTTAAAATCTAAAAATTTAGATTTAATTGTTTTAAATTCGTTAAATGATCCTGGTGCCGGTTTTGGTGGCGAAACTAATAAAGTTACTTTGATTGATAAAAACCTAGTGCAGACTGCTTACCCTTTAAAATCCAAAGCTAATGTGGCAGACGATATAATGACTGAAATTCAAAATCAGATTAATGCGTAAAAAGTTTTTATTTATTTGTTTCATATTCTCTATGTGTTTGAATTCTCAGGAACTGAACTGCACTCTTGTTGTTAATGCACAGCAAACTGGAAATGAAAATGTACAAGTTTTTAAAACTCTTGAAAAACAGCTAAACGAATTTATTAACAATACACGTTGGTCATCCAAAAGCTTTGAAACTCAAGAGAGAATAGAATGCAGTATGGTCATCAATATTCAAAACTATCAGACTGATGCTTTTCAAGCCTCAATTCAGATTCAATCTGCCAGACCTGTTTATAATTCATTTTACTCTAGCTCAGTTTACAACTTCAATGACAAAGATTTTAATTTCAATTATATAGAATATCAGAATTTAAACTTTAATACTACACAATTTGAATCAAATTTAGTATCTGTAATCGCTTTTCATGTATATATGATTTTGGGAATGGATGCAGATACTTTTGAACTTAACGGAGGGAGTTCGTATTACAAGCAAGCACGAGATATTGTTAGCTACTCTCAACAAAGTGGTTTTAAAGGCTGGGAGCCTCCAGCTGGCGGCGCTCAAACTAGGAGCGCGCTAATTAATAATATACTTTCCCCTACCTTCAAGGATTTCCATTCGATTTTATTTAATTACCATTTTACAGGGCTTGATCAATTGGCTAAAGATATTAAAGGAGGTAAAATAGCGCTAGTAAGTTCACTTATGAAACTAGAAGACTTAAATAAAAGACGTCCTAATTCATTTCTTTTACGTGTTTTCTTTGATGCAAAAGCAGATGAAATTTCAGATGTTTTTTCTGATGGTCCTAGTGTTAATATTGCGAAATTAGTATCCATGCTTAATAAGGTTGCCCCTACGCACTCAAATAAGTGGAAAAACATTAAATTTTAATTTTTTTATAATTTCATTTTCAATTAGTTTACCATAAAGATTAACTTAGTTCCAAAATATATAATATTCATTGCTTTCTGAACTTTCCATAAAAAACTATGCTTTAATTGATGCCCTTCAGGTCAAGTTTGATAGTGGTTTAACTATAATCACTGGTGAAACAGGTGCTGGTAAGTCTGTTTTACTTGGTGGTTTGGGATTAGTACTAGGTAAGCGCGTTGATTTTTCTCACATCAATGATATTAATAAAAAGTGTATCATTGAAGCTGTTTTTAATATTGATAAATTTAATCTTAAGTCATTTTTTGAAACTAATGACATAGATTTTGATGCTCAGACGATTTTGCGTAGAGAAGTTTTGCCCTCTGGTAAGTCAAGAGCTTTTATTAACGATTCCCCAGTTAATCTCTCTGTTCTATCTGCTCTTGGGGAACAATTAATTGATATTCATTCACAGCAACAAACACAAGAACTGACAAGTGATGATTTCCAGTTTCAGGTCTTAGATTCGCTTGCGAAAAATTATAATTCTATTCAAACATACCAACAATCATTAAAATTATATAAGTCAACACAAAAAGAATTAGTTCAATTAAATATTTCGAAGTCCAAATCCCAAAAAGACACGGACTATCACACATTTCTTTTAGATGAATTAATAGAGGCAAATTTACAGTCAATTGATTTGGAATCTCTTGAATTAGAGTATAATTCCTTAAATAATGTAGAGCTTATTCAGTCTGAACTTGCTTTAGCGAATCAAATAATTAGCTCTGAAGACTTAGGGGTAGCTTCAAATTTACTTAAGCTAAAACAAGTTTTTCACAAACTGACTAATATATCTTCAGCATATCAATCATTTTCAGAAAGAATTCAAAGTGCTTCCATAGAAATTAATGATATTTTCAACGAAATCGAATTTGAACAATCCAAGGTTGATGCAAATCCATCACGATTAAGTGAGATTGAGAATATTCTTCAAAAAGTAAACAACTTGTTTTCTAAACACAGCGTTAATTCGATACAAGAACTTATTGGTATTCAGTCTGAGCTGGAAACAAAAGTAGATTCTTTAGCTTCAATAGAGGCATCTATAATATTAGCCGAGTATGAACTAAAATCTCATGTAAAACAATTAGATAACGAAGCTCTTACGATTCACAAAAAAAGAAAATCTATAGTTTCTAAATTGGTTACGCAGTTAGAAGCTAACCTTTATGATTTGGGTATGTCTAACGCACAATTTAAGATTAAGTTAAATCCATCAGATTCTTATTTAGATAACGGAAAGGATCATTTAGAGTTTTTGTTTAACGCTAACAAAGGAGGCCAGTTTTTACCTCTTAAAAAAGCTGCATCTGGTGGTGAGCTTTCAAGAATTATGTTAACAATCAAATATATAATATCTAAATACCAAAAGTTGCCAACTATCATGTTTGATGAAATTGATACAGGACTTTCTGGAGAAATTGCCCACAAAATGGGAGATATTATGAATCAAATGAGTCTTACCATGCAAGTTTTCTCAATCACGCATCTACCTCAAATAGCGGTAAAAGGAAAATCTCACTTTAAGGTATTTAAAAAAGATATAAATAAGAAAACTGTAACTTCCCTTAAGAAATTGTCAAAAGATGAGCGTCTTGTTGAAATTGCTCAAATGTTAGGAGGTAAGCAAGTTTCTGAATCTGCTATGACTCATGCACAGCAGTTATTGAATTAATGTTATCTTTGCATCCATAATTAAACTAATACAGGTACTTAAAACATATAACTATGTCTTACAATTTATTAAAAGGAAAACGCGGAATTATTTTTGGAGCTCTTGACCCTAACTCAATAGCTTGGATTACGGCAGAACGTGTACATGAAGAAGGCGGAAAATTTGTATTATCAAATGCGCCAATTGCTATGCGAATGGGTCAGATAAATGAGTTAGCTGAAAAAACAGGTTCACAAGTAATTGCAGCCGATGCAACATCTGAAGAAGATTTAGAAAATTTAGTAAAAAAATCTGTAGAAATTTTAGGGGGTAAATTAGATTTCATACTTCATTCTATTGGAATGTCAATTAACGTTAGGAAAGGGCGTGCTTATACTGACCAAAAGTATGATTGGACTCAAAAAGGTACGGACGTTTCTGCGATGTCTTTTCATAAAGTAATGCAAACATTGTACAAAAACAACGCTATGAACGAGTGGGGAAGTATTGTAGCCTTAACATATATGGCAGCACAACGTGTATTTCCAGACTATAATGACATGGCTGACAATAAAGCATTATTGGAAAGTATAGCACGAAGTTTTGGATACTTTTTTGGACGCGACAAAAACGTCCGTGTTAATACTATTTCCCAGTCACCAACTCCAACTACTGCTGGCAAAGGTGTCAAAGGATTTGACGGATTTATTTCATATGCTGAAAAAATGTCCCCGTTAGGAAATGCTACTGCACTAGACTGCGCCAATTATACAGTAAGTCTATTTAGTGATTTGACTAAACGTGTTACTCTTCAAAATTTATTTAATGATGGTGGTTTTAGTAATATGGGAGTTAGTGATGCTGTAATGGACATGGTTACAGAAAATTAATTTTTTTTATTCTACACTTAGCCCTACTAAACAATTAGTGGGGCTTTTTTGCTTTTTTTTAATGACTTTTAGATAAGCTTAGTTATATCTAATTTTTTAATCGAAAATATTAAACATTTAATCGATTTTATACTTAATTGGTATTAATCTGTAAATTGTAAATTGTATATTTAGTTTTGATATAAATAATTAAATCTGCTTCAATTCTTTCACTAATTTCCTCAAACTTAATAAAGTTGTAAAGTTGTTATAATTATATTTGTATCAATTACATTAATTACTTAAAAAAAAATTAACTAATCTAAATTAAATTATGAAAAAAATTACTCAAAATTTAACTAAATCAATTTGGCATAGCGGTCTTCTAGCTATTGCATTTTTATTTAGTTTAACAATTAATTCCCAGGAGGTTGGACAAGAATATCTCGCTAATCCAGGAATAAACACAACAGCTGTCGACCCAGATACTGGCTATGATGCTGCTGGAACTTTCAATAATGGCGGTAACGGAAATTACGGAGGTTGGGGCAGTGGTACTGGTGGAGCTTATGCTAGTGCTACGACTAACAATGGCGATTGTCATTCTCCAGATAGAATGTTTAGAATGTTTAAAACTGGAGGAACTGATGGTCAATTTATCCATCAAACAATCACTGCTCTTCCTGCAGGGAACTATAATTTTGGCTTTTGGAATAAGTGGGATGCAACAAGTTCTAGTGGTGAGGCATTACCAACTTGGAGTGCTGAGGATGATACCACTCCTAAATTTACAATCAAAGTTCAAAATGCTGAAGGTGCTTGGGTAACAGTTCACACTCACGTTCCTGCAGAACCTACTGCAGATATGACTTGGACTGAAGAAACAGGTACTTGGACTAACGATGAGACTAGAGATGTAAGAGTTATGTTTTACAAAAATGGTGGAACTGGTGCAGCTCCAACTAATCTTAACAATTTATGGTACATAGATACTGCTACACTCAATTTTGCAAGTGCTTTAGCACCATCATCTGATTTAGCTTTACAAGGTATTTTAGATCTTAATATTGTTGACGATGGTTATGGTGTTAACGGTTCACAAGGAAAAGCAATACATGTTTTAGCTACTGCTGACATTGCCGATCTTAGTATTTACGGAATTGGTGTTGCCAATAACGGAGGAGGAACTGATGGAGAGGAATATAACTTCGATTCTACTGCTTCTGCTACAGCAGGTGATAATATTTTAGTTGTACGTTCTGTAGAAGCTATGAATGCTTACATGGATGCTAGTACAATTTTTGATCAAGTAATTTTAGGTTCTAGTAGTATTTCACAAAATGGTAATGATGCTATCGAACTATATCTTAACGGAACGATTGTAGAAGTTTTTGGTGATGCTGATGTTAATCCAGATACTTTTGGAGCTGGATGTGGCGACGATGTTAACTGTTGGGATTACGAAGATTCGTGGGCTTACAAAATAGGCGGTGAGTGGACTTATGGAGGTGTTAACTGCTCTGATGGTACTGCTACTACTTGGGACTCTACTTGTGTTTATCCATTAGCAATTGGTCAAGAGCCAGTTACTTTCACTCCACCAACATGGGCTGGAGACTGGGTACTAGATCCTGTTGCAGGCGCATTAGCTGTTGGACCTACTGCTACTGACTTAGGTTGGTGGTCAAGTTCAGCTGGCGATGTTGATACACGCGCTTGTTTATTTGATGACATCTACAGATTCAATGCAGATGGAAGTTACGAGCAAGTTATGCAAGACGAAACATGGTTAGAAGGATGGCAAGAAGGACAAGATGGAGAAGGTTGTGGAACACCAATTGCACCACATAATGGTTCTAACGCTGCTACTTATACTTATACAGACACTTCTGTTACCGTTATTGGAGATGGAGCCTTTATGGGACTAGCTAAAGTTCATAATACTGGTGAAGACGGAGTTTCTGGCGGTGAGATTACATATAATGTAGTCTCAGTTGATGAAAACTACATGGTCGTTAATATTGCATATGGTGCTGGTTACTGGCAATTCATGTTTAGAAATGCAGCTTACACACCACCAGCTGAACCAACTACAGATGTTACATTCACAGTAAATACTGCAAATATAGAAGTAGGTGCTAATGGAATGTACTTAGGAGGCGGTATAATTGGAAATGCTACGGCACATGCAATGACTGACGCAGATGGCGACGGAACTTGGGAAGTGACTCTTACACTAGATGAAGGTACTACAGGAAACTATATTTTCTTAAACAGTCCAAATGATGCTAACGATTGGGGAGCTAAAGAAGTTCTTACAGGTCAAGAATGTGCAGATGGACAATATGATGATCGTTTATTAGCCCCAGTAGGTGCTGACGATTATACATTACAGCACTGTTTTGGCAATTGTTATATTGACGGAACATGTGGACCAGTTGGACCTTGTGATAGTGCATTAGCATTAACACCTGGAACTACTCAAACTGGAAACACATCAGAATGGGGAGACCTTTTCGATGACAGTTCTTGTTTAGGTTCATATGATGGTGGTGACGATGCATTATTTATGTATACAGCTACTGAAGATGGAGAAACACTAGACGTAACTGTATCAGGTCAAGCAGGTTGGTCAGGTGTTGCTATGTCTCAAGGTTGTCCAACAGAAGGTGGTGAAGTATGTGTAGGATCACAAACAAGTAGTGGAAGTTCTGCACTGAACTTTATTTCTGACCCACTTATTGCTGGGGAAGTATACTACATACATATTTCAACTTATCCTAGTCCTCAGACTACAGACTTTATTTTAGATACTGCGGTTATAGCTGCACCTTCTTGTTTAACTCCTACAGGTTTAACTGCTTCAGATGTTACACCTACAGGTGCTACGTTAAGTTGGGTTTCAGACGGTACAGCCTTTATGGTTGAGCTTCAGCCTGCTGGTTCTGCACAAGGAACTGCAGGAGGTTATGTAATCGGAGACGTTGAAAACCTTACAACTACATCAGTTACTATTCCTGAAGGATCATTAGCGCCAAGTACAAGCTACGATTTCTTTGTTGTAAATATTTGTGGAGAAGGAGATTTAAGCGAATATGCTGGTCCATCTACATTTAACACACTACTTGAGGGACCAGGATGTGGAGAGACTTTGTCATATGACTATCCAACAGGAACAAGTGGAGGGTCTGGTTTTGCTACTAACTTTACAGCGGCTAACTCAGCAGACCTACTATTTACTTCTACTGTAGATAATGCAGGAGACTTACTTACTTTAGATATAGGTGGTTCAACTGAAAATAATTACGATTGGGTTTATGTAACTGACGGTGCAGGTAATGTGCTTTTAGCTCCAGTTTCAGGTACTTTATCTGAAAGTGTAGCATCAGAAGACGGTACAGTTAATGTTTATTTAGCATCTGATACTTCGATAACCTCTGGTCCAGTTACATTTACTGTTTCATGTGAGCCGCAATCATTCACGCCTCCAACATGGGCAGGAGACTGGTACATAGATCCTACAGCTGGAGCACTAGCAGTAGGACCTAACGCTGACGATTTAGGTTGGTGGTCAAGTAGTGCAGATGATGTAACTACAAGAGCATGTTTATTTGATGACATCTACAGATTTGGTGCAGATGGTACATTTGAAAATATACTAGGAGACCAAACTTGGTTAGAAGGATGGCAAGAAGGACAAGAAGGAGAAGGTTGTGGAACACCAATTGCTCCTCACGATGGATCGAATCCAGCGACTTATTCTTATACCGATAATTCAGTTACAGTTTCTGGATCTGGAGCATTCTTAGGACTAGCTAAGGTTCACAATACAGGTGAAGACGGAGCGCCAGTTGATGATACAATTACATATGAAGTAATATCAGTAGATGATACTTATATGACAGTACACATTAACTTTGGTCCTGGAGTATGGGCATTTAGATTCATCAATTCAACTGCATTAGGAATAGAGGACGTTAATCCAGTATCTAACTTTAACTTCTATCCTAACCCAGTAAACGATATGTTGACAATTAAAGCGCAAGCTTCTATTGACAGTATTACTGTTTATAACATGTTAGGACAAGCAGTTGTTAGATCGACGCCAAACACAACGGATAGCACAGTAGATATGTCTGCATTACAGACAGGTGCTTACTTTGTACAAGTGTCAATTAACAACACTCTTAAAACAGTTAGAGTAATTAAGAATTAAAGGATAACTTAATTCTAAAACTTAAAGCCTCGCTAAGAAATTAGCGAGGCTTTTTTTTACACAATATTTTTATTAAATTAATTCAATCCCTTTAGTGGATATACAATCTAAATATTAATTATAATAGTTTTAATTTTTAAGAATAGATCTAGAAATCACCATTTTTTGAATTTCAGAAGTTCCTTCATATATCTGAGTGATTTTTGCGTCACGCATTAGCCGTTCAACGTGGTAGTCCTTTACAAAGCCATTTCCTCCATGGATTTGAACTGCTTCAACAGTGTGTTTCATTGCAATTCTAGAAGCGAATAGTTTAGCCATTGCACTGGATGTATCGTAATTAATTCCTTGATCTTTCTCCCACGCTGCTTTCATAACCATGTGTCTGGCAGCTTCAATATCAGTTGCCATATCTGCAAGTTTAAAAGCAATCGCTTGATGATTACAAATCTGTGTTCCAAAAGCTTTTCGTTGTTTTGAATAATTTAATGCTAGTTCATATGCTCCTGAAGCAATGCCTAGTGCTTGCGCTGCAATCCCTATTCGTCCGCCTGACAGTGTTTTCATTGCAAATTTAAACCCAAAACCATTTTCACCAATTCGGTTTTCTTTAGGGACTTTAACATCATTAAATTGTAATGTGTGGGTGTCACTCCCCCTAATCCCGAGTTTATCTTCCTTAGGACCAATCTCAAAACCATCCATTTCTTTTTCTATAATAAAAGCATTAATGCCCTTAGCCCCTTTAGATCGATCTGTTTGTGCTATAACAATATACACATCGGAGCGTCCACCACTAGTAATCCAATTTTTAGTTCCGTTTATTAAATAATGATCTCCACAATCTATGGCTGAAGTCTGTTGAGATGTAGCATCGCTTCCTGCCTCAGGTTCGCTCAAACAAAAGGCACCCACAAATTCTCCTGATGCTAATTTTGGTAGGAATTTTTCTTTTTGTTTTTCTGATCCATACTTTTGAAGTCCATAGCATACAAGAGAATTATTAACAGAAACTATTACTGAAGCCGATGCATCTATTTTAGATAATTCTTCCATAATTAAAACATATGATATGGAATCCATACCACTACCTCCATACTTTGGTTCTACCATAATACCCATAAAACCCAGTGCTCCCATTTTTTTCACTAAATTGTCAGGAAATTCTTGAAGTTCATCACGCTTAATCACACCAGGCTTTAGCTCGGTTAGTGCAAATTCACGCGCTGCATTACGCACCATTAATTGTTCTTCTGATAATGAAAAATTCATATTTTATAAATTATTATCAAATATAGTTATATTTACTATGCGTGCATAGTAAATGTCAAAAAAATACACTTTGAACAAAACTAGTATAATTAATAAATCCGTTTTTAATGTAATAGGGGTAATGTCAGGTACTTCTTTAGACGGGATTGACCTTTGTTATGCTCGTTTTGAGCAATTGGACTCTTGGAAGTTTAAAATTATTGATGTACAAACTGTAGATTATCCACAAAAATGGATAGAGCTTCTACAAAACGCAATATTACTAAGCCCTTCAAAGTTAGTTCAACTAGACACTAATTACACTCTTTTTTTATCAAAAGTGATCTCTAATTTTATTAAAAAACATCCTGAAGTAACAATCGATGCAGTTTGTAGCCATGGACACACTGTATTCCATAAGCCTAAGTTAGGAATGACTCTTCAAATTGGAAACCTTCCGGATTTGTCTAATTATCTCAATCAGACAGTTGTCTGTGACTTTAGAACTCAAGATGTACGTCTAGGAGGTCAAGGAGCTCCGTTAGTTCCCGTTGGTGATGCATTGTTATTTTCTGAATATGAATATTGTATCAATATTGGTGGTTTTGCGAATATTTCTTATGAAAAAAACAATGAGCGCATAGCATTTGATATTTGTCCAGTTAATATTGTTATGAATCATTATGCAAAAACTATTGGACTACAGTACGATTCAGAGGGTAATAGAGCTTTGAAGGGAACCGTTTGTTCCCCCTTATTGGATAAATTGAACTCTTTGAAATTTTATACCACTCCTTTCCCTAAATCACTTGGTCTAGAATGGGTACAAGAATACATCTTTCCATTAATTGATTCCTATGAACTTAGTGTTGATAGTATCCTTAGAACCGTAGTAGAGCATAGCGCTTTTCAAATTACAAAAATATTAAAAGGTATAAATCTGAAAAAAGGATTATTTACAGGTGGTGGAGTGTATAACACTTTTCTAATGAATCGTATTCAAAGTCTTAGTAATCATGAAATAGTTAAAGCTAATGCTGATATAATTGAATTTAAGGAAGCATTAATTTTTGGGTTTTTAGGAGTACTAAAGTTAAAAGAAATACCCAATTGTCTGTCCAGCGTAACAGGCGCTAGTTATGATCATGTGAGTGGATGTGTTTATTTACCTAAAAATATTATAAATTCTGTATAATGATTATATAGTTTTTTATATTTGTTTGATTACCTAATGTTAGTCGATAATTTAGCTTTAAAATACTAAACAACAGTGATGGAAACAGTTATAATAATTGTATTTGTACTAGGTTATTTAGCAATAACTCTAGAACACACTTTAAAAATAGATAAATTAATTCCAGCTTTAGTTATGATGGCAGTTAGCTGGGCCTTGATTTCGTTTGGTATTGATGATTTCCAAACTTGGTTTGATTCTAGTAAGCATGCTTTGTCAGAGAACTTTCAATTTTTAGATCACGATGATAAAATGTATGTTCTTGAAGAAACTTTACTACATCATCTTGGTAAAACTGCCGAAATACTTGTATTTTTATTAGGAGCAATGACCATAGTTGAAATTATTGCCTACTTCAATGGCTTCTCGACGATTAAAAATTTTATTAAAACAAAAAAGAAATCTAAGTTATTATGGATTTTTGCAAGCTTAGCTTTTGTATTGTCAGCTATCATAGATAATCTTACTGCTACAATTGTTTTAGTATCATTACTTCAAAAAATAATTAAAAACCGTAAAATGCGCCTGTGGTTTGCTGGCCTAATAGTAATAGCTGCTAATGCAGGAGGGGCATTCTCTCCTATAGGAGATGTAACTACAACAATGTTGTGGATAGCTAACAAAGTTAGTACAGGGTATTTATTTGCGTACTTGTTGTTACCTTCAGTTGTGTGTATGATTGTTCCCACAATTATAGCCTCTCGCCTTCCTGTCTTTAAAGGGTATCTTGAAATTGATACTTCAAATCCTGAGCCTGCAGGTCGTTTTAGTGGGACTATGCTTTATTTAGGATTGGCAGCGATTATTTTTGTTCCAATATTCAAGGTTTTTACGCACCTTCCTCCATATGTTGGAATGATGCTCTCATTGGGAGTTGTTGCAGTATTTGCAGAGCTTTTTAGTTCTTCAAAATTTAGTATGACGGAATTGGACAAAGTAAATGAAAACCCACCCGTTCATCATAGTCCGGTACATTATTCTTTGTCAAAAATAGAATTACCTAGTATTTTATTTTTCTTAGGTATCCTAATGGCAGTAGCTGCCTTAGAATCTCTAGGAATTTTATTTGGGTTTGCTGACTGGCTTAAAGTTTCTACGCCTATGTTAGGTTCTGAGTTGGCTGGGGCAGAAGTTTCTGATTTAGTTGTTCTTTTATTAGGAGTTGGGTCGGCAGTAATTGATAATGTACCATTGGTGGCCGCATCTCTTGGAATGTTTAATGAACCGATGGATCATGAATTATGGCATTTTATTGCCTATGCAGCTGGGACTGGTGGAAGTATGCTTATTATTGGGTCTGCAGCCGGGGTCGTTGCTATGGGAATGGAAAAAATTAACTTTTTCTGGTATCTAAAAAAAATATCTTGGTTAGCATTAATTGGTTTTTTAGCAGGAGCTCTTACTTTTTTCTTCACAAGAACCATGCTTTAAAGATAATTTTTATCAGTTTTCAACGTTTTAATTAAACTAGTTTTATATAAAAATTTATGATTCAAGAACTAATTGCAATTACTTTAGAGATTGAAACAATCGAAAAAACACTATCGATTGTCGAATTAATTAAAAGTGGAGGTTTCGCTGGTCAACTTATTATAGCACTGTTGACTTTTTTACTTATCGTAACTTTATATATTTATTTTGAACGTTTATTAACAATAAAATCAGCTTCCAAGGTTGATCCAAATTTCATGAATGAAATAAAGGATTATGTAGTCAATGGGAATTTCGATGCAGCTAAAGTGCTCTGTATGAACGTCAACTCTCCAGTTTCTAGGCTAATTCACAAAGGAGTTTCAAGAATTGGACGCCCACTAGCGGATATTAATTCATCAATCGAGAATGCAGGAAAGCTTGAGGTTTACAGCCTAGAAAAAAATGTAAGTGTTCTTGCTACAATTTCTGGCGCAGCACCCATGATTGGGTTTTTAGGAACTGTAATAGGAATGATTTTATCTATTTTTGAAATTGCTAATTCTGGAG
>ERZ651770.782-NODE-782-length-14574-cov-3.965027_pt1 | contig 14574 bp, 10 predicted proteins | sample MGYA00514756_ERZ651770 | MGnify/ENA metagenome assembly ERZ651770
TAAAATTACGATACCTCCTATAACAACAAACCAAGGTCTACTTTTGAAATCGCTGTTGATTAATAATAGTATTGGAAATACAAAGTTCATCACTAACATTGATAAAAATAATGTTTTATATTCTGTAAATCTCAATACAAAATACGTAGTTTCTTCTGGAATATCTGCATACCATATTAGCATAAACTGAGCAAACCATAAGTAGGTCCAGAATACAGAAAAACCAAACATAAATTTTGCTAAATCATGAATATGACTATCATTTACCTTTGGTAAATATCCTTTAGAACGAAGATAGATGGTTACAAAAGCAATTACAGTAATAGCACTAACTAATAAAGTGGCTAATACATACCAACCAAACAATGTAGAGAACCAATGAGGATCTAATCCCATAATCCAATCCCATACTGCCATAGATTCTGTAATCATAAATAAAAACAGAAATACAACAGACATATTATAGTTCCTCTTGTATAACTTGTAGCCATCATTAGCTGTATCTTCTTTGATAGAGTTTTTTCTGATAAGCATTCTGTATGCATTCCAAACTAATAAATAAAATACACTTCTAATCACCCACCATGGCACATTTAACCATCCTCTTTTACCATATACTATTGGATCAAAATTCTCGCTTGTTTTATCAAATACGCCTTCTCCCATCCATGCAAATAAATGATTAAAATGAGTGGCTGTTAACGCAATAATAATAAGCATTATAATAGATGTAGGTACTAAATTAGCTGTGATGGCTTCCATGACTCTAAAGAGAACAATAGACCAACCAGCTTGAGCTACCCTTTGAATTGCATAAAAAGCTAGTACTAGTAATGAAATCCCTAAAAAGAAAAGTAATGATACATATACTGCAGACCAAGGTCTATTTTGTAATTGATGAAAAACATGTTCTGCATGGGCATCATCATGATGTTCTCCATGAGCAGTTTCATTTGCATGACCTCCCGTAACATGAGCATCTTTTACTGATTCATTGTGACTTTCTGAATGAATATCCTCACTTTTGTGTGCTTCTGAAGAATGATTTTCATTTGTATGCGATTGTGATGAATGCTCTTCTTTTGAAGCAGATCCGTGTGAAGTTTCATCACCATGACCATCTCCATGATCAGAGCTAGCAACCATTTCCATAGCTTCTTCTACAGTAGATGGTGCGTTATAAAAACCTAGACCTATACCCAATGCCCCTAATACAATTAGAGCTATTGAGAACATTTTTAATTTACCTGAGAATTGATACATATCTTTCGTATTCTTCTTTTGTACTTATTTCAATAAATCGTTACGCAGTTTTCCAACATACTGTACTATCTGCCAACGTTCATCATGCGTGATTTGCGATGAATGTGAACCCATAAGGTTTTTTCCATGCATAATTACATGATAGATACTTCCTTCTGTAATATCTCTGTCTTTATAACTTGGAATTCCTATAAACTTTTCAGCTTGAGACAAATATCCGTTACCATCTCCTTTTTTTCCATGACAAGAAACACAGTAAATGGTATACATTTTTTTTCCTTTTTCCAAAGAAATTTCATCTTGCACCAATGGAGATGTTAAATCAGATTTAGCTTTTTCATAATCTGCGTTCGTATCTGCATATTCGTAAGGTACAACTCCTCTTGCAATAGTTCCGCTTACAGGTTTCAAGTTAGAAGAAACTCCAGTGGTTCCTTTTTCTGCATCTGCCTCATAAGGAACAGCCACATACATGTCTGGCATGAATTGGTATTGTCTTTCTCTTTTGTCTGAACAAGAAACGATTGTTACTAAGACTAAAAGTGCGATATTAAATTTGATATACTTTCTCATGAATTAGTGCTTATCTACTACGTTAATTTCTACAGCTCCAGTTTCATTTAATAATGCTGTTAACTCTTCTTCATTATCATGAAGTTCAATTTCCATTAAAAAATGATCATCTGTAGTTCTTGGATCTGGATTTTCTGCTTTTTTAAATGGCCAAATTCTACTTCTCATATAAAATGTGATTACCATTAAGTGTGCCGCAAAAAAGACAGTTAATTCAAACATAATTGGAACAAAAGCTGGCATATTTTCTCCCCAACTAAAACTTGGTTTTCCACCGATGTCTTGAGGCCAGTCTGCTATCATTGTATAATAAGTTAACCATATAGCAATTCCTAATCCAGTAATACCATACATAAACGATGTAATGGCTATTCTTGTTGGCGCTAGACCCATGGCTTTATCCAATCCGTGAACAGGAAATGGACAAAATACTTCTTCGATATGATGATTTGCTGCTTTTACTTTCTTAACAGCATCTAGTACAACTTCATCATCATTGTAAAATGCGTGAATTACTTTACTACTACTCATGATTATCGTCTCTTAATTTTTTATAACTCTCACCTGAAGACTTCAAAATTGTTTTTACCTCTGCTTGTGCAATCACAGGAAATGTTCTTGCATACAATAAAAATAAAACGAAAAAGAATCCAATGGTTCCTATAAATATTCCTACATCTACAAATGTGGGCTCAAAGCGCCACCATGTAGATGGTAAATGTCCTTTACTTAATACAATGGCAATAATATCAAAACGTTCAAACCACATCCCTATGTTAATGGCAATAGAGATTAAGAAAGACCAAATAAAACTTCTTCTTATTTTTTTAATCCAAAGTAATTGAGGTGTCAAAATATTGAAAATAATTAACGACCAGAAGGCCCATGCATAAGGTCCCGTTGCAGATCCTATAGATAGATACGTATAATCTTCATATTGCGATCCAGTATACCATGCGATGAAAAATTCAGTAGCGTATGCTACAGCTACAATACCACCTGTTAGAATAATAACAATATTCATGTACTCTACATGTAAACGAGTAATATATGCTTCTAGATTAGTTACTTTTCGCATAATCCCTAATAGGGTTTGTACCATAGCAAATCCAGAAAAAATTGCTCCAGCAACGAAATAAGGAGGGAATATTGTTGAGTGCCATCCTGGATTAATTGATGTTGCAAAATCCATTGATACAATAGTATGTACAGAAAGTACTAGCGGTGTAGCTAAACCGGCTAAAACCAAGGATACTTCTTCAAATCGTTGCCAATCTTTTGCTCTACCAGACCATCCAAATGATAATAAAGAATAAATTTTCTTTTGAAAAGGTTTAACTGCCCTGTCTCGAATCATTGCAAAATCTGGTAATAATCCTGTCCACCAGAATACTAATGATACCGAAAGGTATGTTGAAATGGCAAATACATCCCATAATAACGGCGAGTTAAAGTTTACCCATAATGACCCAAATTGATTTGGAATAGGCAATACCCAATATGCATTCCAAGGACGACCCATGTGAATGATTGGAAATAAACCTGCCTGAAAAACGGCAAATATTGTCATTGCTTCTGCAGAACGGTTAATAGCCATTCTCCATTTTTGACGGAATAATAAAAGTACCGCCGATATTAAAGTACCAGCATGTCCAATACCTACCCACCATACAAAGTTGGTAATATCCCAAGCCCATCCAATGTTCTTGCTTAATCCCCAAACTCCAATACCAGTTCCAACCGTGTAAAATATACATCCAAATCCCCATAGCATTGCTGCTAAAGAAATATAAAATGCTATATACCAATTTTTGTTTGCTTTCCCTTCAATAGGTTTAGCAATATCTTCAGTAATATCATGGTAACTTTTGTGACCTAATATTAAGGGCTCTCTAATGGGTGCTTCGTAATGAGACATATGATATATCTTAAATTTTAATTACGCTTCGTTTGTATTTCTTACTTTCACTTGATACACTACATTTGGTTTTGTTTGTAGATAATCTAATACGTGATATGCTCTTTTATCTGCTGCTAATTTTACAACCTCTTCTTCTTCATTGTTTACGTCTCCAAAAGCTAATGCTCCGGTTGTACACGCATTTGAACAAGCTGTAGAAAATTCTCCTGTTGCTACTTTTCTTCCTTCTTTCTTAGCTTTTAAAATAGTTGCTTGTGTCATTTGAATACACATAGAACATTTTTCCATAACTCCTCTAGAACGAACAACTACATCTGGGTTTAATACCATTTTACCAAAGCTATTATTCATGTTAAAGTCAAACTCTTTATTATCTGAATAACTAAACCAGTTAAAACGACGAACTCTGTAAGGACAGTTGTTTGCACAATATCTTGTACCAACACATCTGTTATAAGTCATTTGATTCTGACCTTGACGACCATGTGTTGTTGCAGCAACTGGACAAACCGTCTCACATGGAGCATGATTACAGTGCTGGCACATCATTGGCTGAAAGGCAACTTGAGGATTCTCTGCTTCAGTTTCTAAAGCTGCATACATATCTGCATCGCCTAGACCTAAACTATCCTTTGCAAACTCTCTTATAGACTGTGAATTTGGCTCTTTATTGTATGCTTCATTAAACTTCTCTTCTACACCTGAAGAATAGTAACGATCTATACGCAACCAATGCATATCTCTACCTACTCTAACTTCGTTTTTCCCTACAACTGGAACATTGTTCTCTGCATGACATGCAACAACACAAGATCCACAACCTGTACAGGAAGTTAAATCTATAGACAAGTTGAAATGATGTCCTATTTCTCTGTTATGCTCTTCCCACAAGTCTATTGACTTTGCTTCAACTTCTTGGTGATCATAAGAAACCATTGCTGGAACATTCCAGCCATTTTTATGATCTTTAGGGTCTATGTTTTTATAATCTTTTAAGGTAGTTTCTTTTAAAATATCATGTCTACCAGCAATTGTTTTTTGCACTTGTGTGCAAGCAAACTCATGAACAGCTCCGGAGGTTTTCTCAATAGTAACACCAAATTGAACATTATTAGCTTTTGAGTAAAGCTTGTAAGCATTAACACCTACTTGCATATCTTCTTTCAAATTGGTTTTTCTACCATATCCTAGAGCCAACCCTAAAGAACCAGACGCCTGACCTGGTTGAATCATTACTGGGATATTTTCTAAAGAAACACCATTAACAGTAATGGTAGCATAATTACCATTGATTGCTCCATTATCTTTTACTGGGTTTGTAAAGCCTAGTTCTCTAGCATCTGAAATAGAAATAGTTACATAGTTATCCCAAGCAGCTCTTGTAATTGGATCTGGAAATTCTTGCAACCAAGGATTGTTTGCTTGTTTTCCATCTCCTAAAGCTGTTGATGAGAATAAGGTTAACTCAAAAGCTGATGCTTTTGTTGCCTTAACTAAACTGCTTGCTGCTGAATCTATTGATATTGAATTTTTTGAAACTTTCTTTGAAACTTCTTTCTTGAAGAATCCATCATGCAATGCTTGATTCCATGAACTTCCTCCTAAGATATTTGATGTCCAATATTCTTTTAAATAATCATGATAAGAAACTGAATTCCCTGTCCATTTTAATAATACTTCTTGAAATTGAGCAGTATTAAATAATTTTTGAATAGTAGGCTGAACTAATCCATAATTCCCTTTTGTCATCATAACATCTCCCCATGACTCAAGGAAATGAGTTATCGGTAAGGTATATTGGGTAGTGTTTGCAGTAGCGTCATTTTGAATTGACATCGCTACTGATAAATCTAACCTTGTAATTGCTTCAGCAAATGCTGAACCTACAGATAAGTTGTATACAGGATCTACATTATAAGTAAGTAATCCTTTTACTTTACCAGCTTTCATGTCGTCAACCACTTGAGCTAGTTCAGTTTCGTTTCCTTTTCTAATATGTAATGGATTAGCTGCATCAAATACAATGCTTTTAAGGGCATCATTGATAGCAAATGCGATTAGTTGTGCATTTTTATCTGAAGAACCTGACACCACAACTCCGTGAGAACCAGACTTCTTTAAAGCTTTGGCTACATCTTTAATATGTGCATCTACTGGGGTTGCTTTTGATGGCAAGCTAGCTCCGGTAATTGTGTTGTATAAATTGATTAAAGCAAATATTTGATCAGACGGTTTTGCAACCACACGCTTGTCTGCATTGGCTCCGGTTAAAGACATGTTTGCCTCAAACTGAACTAGATAAGACATATGACCTGAGTCTGGATTTCTGCTAGCAGCATACCCTTTCTCAAATCCACCTTGCCAATCACCAATAAAGTCTGCTCCAAAAGAAACTATCGTATGCGCTTTGTCAAAATGATAATTTGGAACTGCTCTTTCACCAAACATTTCTTCAAAAGCATCTGCTGTTCCACTTTCTGAAATAGCATCGTAAGTAACATGCTTTATGTTTGGATAGGCAGTTGTAAAATCTGAAATAAGTTGTTCTGTAGAAGGGCTTGCTAATGTTCCAGTCAATAAAACTACTGGTTCATTTGCTTCTTTTAATTTATTTAATGTTGTTCCTATTTCATTGTGAGCAGTGTCCCAAGAAATGATGTTTTCTCCTTTTCGTGGTTCTTTTAACCTTAGTTGCTCATCATACAATGACAAAACTGATGCCTGAACTCTAGCATTAGTAGTTCCATTAGCATCTTTATTTGGCATGATTAAGATTGGACGACCTTCACGTGTTTTTACTAAAACATTTGCAAAATCAAATCCATCGGCAATTGTACTTGCATACCAATCTGCAACACCCAAGATAGTATCATCTGGTTTTACAACATATGGGATTGATTTCTTAACCGGTCCTTCACAAGCTGCAAGAGTTGCAGCTGCAGTTGTAAATCCAACATACTTTAAGAAATCTCTTCTTGATGTAGATGAGTTTTCTAATGTTTTCTTATCTCCTAAAAATTCATCTGTAGGAATCTCTTCTACAAATTCATTTTTACTTAGCGTTTCAACAATAGAACTATCTTTTAGTTCCTCAACACTTTGCCAGTATTTTTTGTTTGAAGCCATTTATATAGAATTTATCTTCTTAATTTATTAATGATGACACTTACCACACTCTATTCCACCTAACTGAGCAATAGTTACTTCTTTAGTACCATATTTCTCAGCTAATTGCTTGTGAATTTTTTCGTAATAAGGATTTCCTTTTAAATCTACATTTGTTTCTCTGTGACAATCAATACACCATCCCATTGTAAGTGGAGAGTACTGATACATCTCATCCATTTCTTCAACTGGTCCGTGACATTGCTTACAATCTACACCCGCAACAGTTACGTGTTGAGCGTGAACAAAGTTTACGTGATCTGGTAAATTATGAATGCGAATCCATTTGATAGGTTTTGTCTCACCTGTATATTCTAGATTCTCTGCATCCCATCCTGCCGCATCATATATTTTTTGAATCTCTTTATCTAATTCATTCTTTCTTAAAATTACACCATTATATTCAACCTCTGTTCCTTCAGCAACTTCAGCGATGTTTTTATGACAGTTCATACAAACATTTACCGATGGTATTCCGGAATGCTTACTGTGTTTTGCAGAGGAATGACAATATTGACAATCAACTTTATTTTCTCCCGCATGAATTTTGTGTGAAAAAGCAATAGGTTGTACTGGCTGATACCCCTGGTCTACCCCAACACTAAACAAAGTACCAAAGCCTATATATGCTGATGTTAATAATAAGAATATTACTCCTACTACATGTAAAAATGTATTTTGTTGAACACCTGCCCAAACCTCTTTAAGAGATCCTAATGGTCCAGGAGTTTTGGGAGCACCTTTTAACTCACTAATCGTTTTTAGTAAGGCAGCTATAATTAAAAAGGCAGAAACGATGATTGCCGCTAGAATATAAATTAACCACTCTGGTGCTTCTTTCTGATTACCTGAGGAAACAACAGCTCCTGGTGCAAGTACCGGTTTTGGATTACCAACCTCTGTGTAATAAAGTATATCATCTATTTGGGCATCTGAAAGCTGTGGAAAAGCAGACATAACAGATCCATTGTATTCGTTAAAAATAGCAATAGCATCTCTATCTCCAGAAGCCCTAAGAGCTGCATTGTTTTTTATCCAAGCTTTTAACCAATCATTCTCTCTTCTTTCTGTAACACCTGCAAGAGCAGGACCAATGAGTTTTCTATCTAACTTATGGCAAGAAGCACAAAGGTTATTATATAATTTTCTACCCTCTTTTTGACGAGCAACATCTACAACATCTTGTGCCATAGCTGAAAAACTTAAAGAAAATAATAATAGAAATGTAAAACTCTTAAGAAGTAGGGTGGTTAGTCTTTTGTGTAGATATACACTTTTCATATTCACAAACTATTTATTTAGTATCAAATTACTGTAATTCTAACTAAAATTTGGCTCAAAAAACCGCTCTTAATTAGAAGCACAAAAGTACTACATATATGTAAATTTTGAAATGCTAAAGAGCTGTTAAATATTAATTTATATTTGTTCTAAATAAGGTGATTTTGAAATATATTTATGATGAAGTTGTTAACTTTGTATCAAGTAATTTTTTATGAAAAAAACAGTAATATTATGTTGTCTTTTTTTTGTGGGGTTTTTAACCTCTCAATCTACCTATTCTCAATCTATGAAATCTGATAGCACGCTCATAAACGAGCTAATTTCAAAAAAAAGAAATTTTAATAAAGAGTTTGGGTATGGATTTAGAATTCAGCTATACAATGGCTTTGAGACAGAAGCTAAAAAAACTGAGGCAAAATTTAAAATTGATTTTCCAGAAATTACGACATACCTTTTATACAGACAACCTGAATGGAAGATACAAGTTGGGTATTACAAAACCAAACTTGAGGCTGATAGAGCTCTGTTAGATTTGAAAAGAAAATATGGAAGTGCTATTGTAATTCCGTTGGGTAAATAATTAGTGAATTTCATATCAAAAAAATGCCTTGTAATTAAATTACAAGGCATTTTTTTAAGAATTATTTCAATTTTTTCTTGACTGCTACTTCTTGATAAGCCTCTATAGAATCTCCTTCGGAAATATCATTATAATTTTTAACCTGAAGACCACAATCATATCCTTTTGCAACTTCTTTTACATCATCTTTAAATCGTTTCAACGAAGATAATTCTCCGTCATGAACAACAATTCCGTCTCGGATAATTCTAATTTTAGAATTTCTAAAGATCTTACCATTCATCACCATACAACCTGCAATATTTCCAACTTTAGAAATTTTGTAGACTTCTCTGATTTCTACAGTACCTGTTACCTCTTCTTTCATTTCTGGAGACAACATACCTTCCATGGCATCTTTAAGATCATTAATTGCATCGTAAATAATAGAATAGGTTCTAATATCTACTTCTTCTCTATCTGCAATTACTCTAGCATTGGATTGTGGACGAACATTAAATCCTACGATAATAGCATCTGATGCTGTTGCTAATAAAACGTCTGATTCTGTAATAGCTCCAACACCTTTATGTAAAATATTTACTTGGATTTCTTCAGTAGATAATTTCTGGAAAGAATCTGTAAGCGCTTCTACAGAACCATCTACATCTCCTTTTAGTATGATGTTTAATTCTTTAAAATCTCCTAAAGCTATACGTCTTCCAATTTCATCTAAGGTTAATGTTTTCTGAGTTCTAACAGACTGTTCTCTTTGCAACTGCGATCTTTTAGATGCTATCTGTTTTGCTTCTCGCTCATCATCAAATACATTAAATTTATCACCAGCTTGAGGAGCTCCGTCTAAACCTAGAATAGAAACTGGAGTAGATGGGCCAGCTTGATTTACATTGTTTCCTTTGTCATCAAACATTGCCTTTACCTTTCCACTATTCTTTCCTGCTAGAATGTAATCTCCAATTTTTAAGGTTCCTGCTTGTACAAGTATGGTTGTTACATAACCTCTACCTTTATCTAATTGAGCTTCCACTACAGCTCCAACAGCATTTTTATTTGGGTTAGATTTTAATTCTAAAATTTCAGCCTCTAACAATACTTTTTCTAATAATTCAGGAATTCCTTCACCTGTTTTTGCAGAAATATCTTGTGACTGAATACTACCTCCCCATTCTTCTATGAGTAAATTCATGGAAGATAATTGAGTTTTTACATTATCTGGGTTGGCATTGGGTTTGTCTATCTTATTGATTGCAAATATGATTGGAACACCAGCAGCTTGCGCGTGAGATATTGCTTCTTTTGTTTGAGGCATCACATCATCATCTGCAGCAGCTACAATAATAACCAAATCGGTAACCTGGGCACCACGTGCACGCATGGCCGTAAAGGCCTCGTGTCCAGGTGTATCTAAGAAAGCTATTTTTTGATCTCCTACACTAACTGAATATGCTCCAATGTGCTGAGTAATACCACCTGATTCACCTTCAATAACATTTGCTTTCCTAATGTAATCTAATAATGATGTTTTACCGTGATCAACATGCCCCATCACAGTTATAATTGGCGCACGACCAATTAAATCCTCTGGTTTATCTATAACTTCTTCAATAGATTCCTCTACTTCTGCACCAACAAATTCAACAGTATGATCAAATTCCTCTGCTACTATTTTTAAAGTTTCAGCATCTAAACGTTGGTTCATAGTAACCATCATTCCAAGCATCATACATGCAGAGATGATTTCTGTAACAGCAACTTCCATCATGGTAGCAACCTCACTTACAGTAACAAACTCTGTAACTTTTAATATTTTGGACCCTAAAACTTGTGCTTCAGTTTCAGCATCAGAGAGTTCTTTGTGTGCATCTCTTTTATTTCTTCTGTATTTTGCTCCTTTTCCTTTTGAAGATTTCCCTTGAAGTTTTTCTAAGGTTTCTCTAACTTGTTTTTGTACTTCTGCTTCAGTAAGTTCTCTTTTAACAGGCGCTGGTCTTCTTTGAGCATTCCCACCTCTAGATCCTCCCGGCCTGTTTGACCCTGGTCTTGATCCACCTGGTCTTCCTACTCCTGAAGCTCTATTTTGATTACCTTGACCAGGAGCTCCTGGCTTGCTAATCCTTTTTCTTTTTCTTTTAGAAGCGTCATTTTTGGCAGGTACTTTTGATTTATCTTCAGGTTTTTTCTTTGCCTTTTCAAATTGCTTGAGATCAATTTTTTTACCTGTTAACTTAGGACCATTTAGTTTTTTATATTGAGTCTTTATGGTTTCCGATTGCTCAGAAGATTCTGATGACTCGGTTTGTTCAGTATTGTCGGAAATAACCTCTTTTTTTGGTTCTAAATCTTGTTCGTTATCAGAAATAACTTCTTTTTGCTCTAAAGGTTCCGATGATTTTTTATCAATTTCTTTGGGTGCTTTCTCTATCTCTTTTTCTAGAGTATCATTTGCGAGTGTAATGGTGTCTTTTGACTCTTCCTGACTTTCAATTTTTTGGTCAACTAGAGGCTCACTTTTAACTTCAGCTTTTTTTGCTTCTATGTCTATCTTACCTACAGTTTTAATTTGTAACTTCTCTGCTTTGGCTCTTAAAACTTCTTCCTTTTTTTCATCCTCTAGCCTCTTTTTCTCAATCTTTGCCTCTAATTCAAGCCTTATCGCTTCTTTCTCTTTTCGTTTTTCTTCACCTACTTCCTTAGATGCAGCTTTTTTGTTAGCATCTGTTTCAAAACCGTCTTGTAGCACCTGATAAATTTCACTTGATATTTTTGTAGTTGGTCTTGCTTCGATCTGGTGACCGTTGTTTGCAAGATACTCTACAGCCCTATCAAGAGAAATATTTAATTCTCTTAGCACCTTATTAAGTCTCACTGTTCTACTTTCCGACATATACCCTTGTTAACCTTTTATTTGTAAAAGTATTATTTTTTATTGAATGTTATTCTTCAAACTCTTCTTTAAGAATTCGCTGAACATCTAGTATTGTTTCTTCCTCTAAATCTGTTCTCTTGAGAAGTTCTTCCACAGAAGCATCTAATACACTTTTTGCTGTATCCAGACCAATATTTTTGAATTCTTGGATAATCCAAGCTTCAATTTCATCTCTAAATTCAGTTAATTCTACATCTTCTTCCTCTAATCCTTCTCTTTGAACATCTATATCATATTTGGTTAGCTCACTAGCCAAACGAATATTCACACCGCCTTTACCAATTGCTTTTGATACTTCTTCAGGCTTCAAAAAGACATTTACACGTCCTTTTTTTCCATTTTTCTCCTCTTCATACTCTTCTATTTCCATAGAAACAACTTTTGCAGGACTTAAAGCCCTAGATATAAAAAGTTGTTCGTTTTTTGTATGGTTGATTACATCTATATTTTCATTTCCAAGCTCCCTAACAATTCCATGAATCCTAGAACCCTTCATTCCAACACAAGCACCAACTGGATCTATTCTATCATCGTAAGAATCTACTGCTACTTTTGCTTTTTCTCCAGGAATCCTGGCAACCCTCTCTACTGTTATTAATCCATCAAATACTTCTGGGATTTCTTGCTCAAATAACTTCACTAGGAAATCTGGGGAAGTTCTTGATAAAATAATAGCAGGTTTATTACCTCTTAATTCTACCGTTTTAATTACTCCTCTTACAGAATCTCCTTTTCTAAAAAAGTCTGATCGAATTTGCTCACTTTTTGGTAACACAATTTCATTGCCATCGTCATCTAGCAAAATAATTGCATTATGACGGATATGGTGAACCTCAGCACTATAGATATCTCCCTCTAATTCTTTAAAGTGTTTGAATATGTTTGTACTGTCATGTTCTTGAATTTTTGAAATCAAATTTTGACGCAATGCTAAAATAGCTCTTCTTCCTAAGTCAAATAATTTAACTTCTTCTGAAACATCCTCTCCAATTTCAAAATCTGGTTCAATTTTTCTAGCTGCTGATATTTCAATCTCTTCGTTATCATCTTCTACTTCGTTATCAGCTACAACAATTCTGTTTCTCCAAATCTCCAAATCTCCCTTGTCAGGATTGATAATAATATCAAAATTATCATCTGAGCCAAACTTACGTTTTAATGCTGCTCTAAAAACTTCTTCTAAAATAGACATGAGTGTTACCCTGTCTATACTTTTCATGTCTTTGAATTCTGAAAACGAATCTATTAATGCTATATTCTCCATTGCATATTATTCTTAAAATGTAATCTTCACTTTTGCTTCTGTTATACTGCTAAATGCTATTGAAGCATTTTTCTCTACAGTTATTTTTCCTTTACCTATAGGTTTAGGCTCTCTAGTTTTCCATCTAAGAGAAATTTCTTTCTCATCGGCACTAATCAATGTACCTTCTAATTCTTGATCTTCAGTTTTAACCTTCAAAATTCTATTCATATTTTTAAGGTACTGTCTTCTAACCGTTAAAGGATGAGAGATATCTGGAGAAGTAACTTCTAAACCAAAATCTTCTAATTCTCTATCTAAATTATGTTCTACATGCCTACTAATGCGGATACACTCTTTAATAGAAACACCTTCATCACCATCTACAATTACTTTAATTTTATTACCCGCCAAAAAAGATAATTCAATTAGAAATAAGGATTCATTCTCTAAAATCGCCTCATCTACTAATTTTGTAACTAACTTTTGATCCATATACCTCAAGATATAAAAAGAGGGGACTTATCGTCCCCTTCTTCTTCGTTTTTGGTCATTTTCCGTGCAAATATACTAACTAGTTACTTAATAACCAAATAGGTTTTTTCCTAATTTTTTTGTAAATTTAACTTAACTCTTACCAAGCGTAGCGTGCTCCCACTGAAACTATTAAAACTTCAATAATATGTATAAAATTTTAGTTCCTGTAGACTTTTCTGAAAAATCTAAATATGCAGTGAAAATGGCTGCAAAAATTGGTAAAAATATTGAATCAGAAATATATTTACTTCACTTGGTAGAACTTCCATCCGGAATTATTGATATGGGATCAGGAAGCAACTTTAGCATCCCCGAAAGCATGATGTACTTGAGAAAAGTAAAAGAAAAAATTCTTGACTTAAAGACTACGTATTTTAACGACAATCAAATTGTTAGATACTCTATTAGATTTCAAAACCCCTTTGAAGGAATTAGAGATTTTGTAAAAAAAATTAACGCAAACCTCATTGTAATGGGATCTAAAGGTGTGTCAGATTTTGAAGAAATGATTATTGGATCTAATACAGAAAAAGTTGTACGCACCTCAACAATCCCAGTTATTGTTGTAAAAGCTGACTCTCAAAAATTTAAATTTAAAAAATTAGTTTTTGCATCAAATTATGATGAAGAAAATAAGGTTGCTTTTGTAGATTTTTTAAATTTTGCTAAACAATTTAAAACTGAAATACATTTACTAAAGATAAATACAGCAAGTAGTTTTGAAAATTCTCTTATAACTAAAGAGAAGATTAAAAACTTTATCAAAGACTTTGATTTACCAAATAACACAATACATATTCATAATGATGAGTCTGTGGTAAAGGGTATTACAAATTTCGCAAAAGAAATTGAAGCAGATCTCATTGCTTTAACCACACACGGAAGAAGTGGACTCTCTAGCCTGTTTAACAGTAGCATAGCTAAAAGTGTTTCTAAAAGTGTTTTACGACCTGTGATAACTTTTAAAATATAAAAAATCCCATTCTTAGAATGGGATTTTTTTTGGTTGGCCTACAAGGACTCGAACCTTGAATGTCGGTACCAAAAACCGGTGTGTTACCAATTACACCATAGGCCAATAG
>ERZ651770.799-NODE-799-length-14271-cov-4.079893_pt1 | contig 14271 bp, 25 predicted proteins | sample MGYA00514756_ERZ651770 | MGnify/ENA metagenome assembly ERZ651770
ATATATTCCGGAAAGCTCTGCTATTCCGGTTCTTGCGCAGCAGGGGGGAGGAGTCCAGAGGACGGGGAGTGTAAAGAATCTTAGAGTCAGGCCCCCGTCCCCTTTTGGGATCACTTTTGGTGAAAATGGCGTCCCAGATAGCACCTAAAAAAACACTTTTAAAAAGTGTTTTTTAAATTTAGTCTTTTTTCAGTTATAGCTTCTACTCCTTGTCTCTGCAATTCGTTTACATGAACTTGTTGCATTATAGAGTGCCATTCTTTAAGACTTATATCTGTTAAGTTTTTATTTAAAATCATCCTACAAAGTTTTCCCCAGGTGTCCATTCACACCCTGTTAGTCCACCTGCTTTAATTGCTTGTAAAGTTCTAAGAACTTCATTAGCATTTCTGCCTGTGTCGAGTGCATTAACACTTACATGTTGCACTATATCATTCTTGTCGATAATATAGGTAGCTCTATAACAAACTCCTGCTTCTTCATTTACTATTCCTAGTTTAGAAGATAAACCTAATCCACAATCTGCTGCTAAGGAATGTTGGATGTTGCCAATGAGTTCATTGTCTTGTTTCCAAGCCAATTTACAGAACTCATTGTCACCACTTATACCGATTACATTCGCTTCTTCTACTAGCATATCCATTCCCGCAATTTCTGTTGGGCATATGAAAGTAAAGTCTTTAGGATAAAAATATACAACTGTATACTCTTTTTTCAAAGGTTCATACTGTTCAGTAACTGATACCTCTATAAAGTTATTGTCTTTATCAACTCCCTGCAAAGTAAATGCTGGGAACTTCTGTCCTACTGTAATCATGTACTACTCCTTATTTAATGTCAAATTCGTCGCTGATTGATTCATCAGGTGTTGAATTATCTGCCCCTTCTCTTAATCTATCGAGAAGCTCTTTCTGTGCGTCTGGAGTTGGTCTTGTTAAGATTTCATCCATAGACTTAAGGTCTGTTACTAGAGACTGCTCATCTTCAGTTAGAGGTCTTGGTTTGCATTTTAATGCCTGTAATTGATACTCAACATTGTAAGCCATCGGTCCTGTTTTAACTCTTTTGAAGCATACATCCCACCCTGTTTCAGGGTCAGTTGGGTCTCCGAGGTCTTCCGCGGCTACCATTACTTGTTCCAGTAGTTTCTTCTTAAGATTTAAGACTTTGACTTTACCATCATGAATACACTGAATCGCGTAAGACCATCCACATTTAAGTTCAGGATGATACTCTCTTACCCAGTCTTTTTCAACATTAGTAAATGCTTCGGTGTTTCTGTCGAACGACAAACACTCGAAAGGTAAATTCTTTCCGTTTTCACCTTTTAGCCAGTATACATATCTTGGTAACATGTCACCGACCATTCTTATTTTATTATCGCCTTCTACATATTGGTAGCTATCGATTTTGTTCTTTTGGGCTTCGCCCTTGGCTTGATTAAAACTTATTGCCATTTCATTTCTCCTTTAGTGATTTCCTCGAATTTAAAGTGAATTCTATCCCCTTCAATCCAAAGTAATCTATTGCTTTCTATTATGTCCTTTTCACCTGTAAAGTATAAAAGGTCTAGAGTGGTATCTTTAGTTTTTTGATACTCAAAATAGTTGCGTAGTGACGCGATACCTGCGTACTGTGCAATCTCGCTATCAGAATATCTCCTTCTTTGAATAAACAAAGGCTCAGGATTCACAAGGAAACTATCCCCATGAAAACTTTTTTGCCAGAACTTGTATATTCTATCGTGCCTATTAACTGGAGGCAGTTTGTATGTCAAGATGTGTAGGATTGTCAAAATATCATTGACGCTTCCGTTGCTTTCTTTTTTTATCTTTTTCCAATTATAGAATAACATTATATCAAAAATTTAACCTTATGTCAAGAAACATTTTTCTCTGCTATAGATAAGAAACTTCGTACCCTTGTTTCATGTAGTAACCCATTCTCGCACCTGCCTGCTTTCTAGCTGTGCGACCTTCTAAGTGGATGTCTACAATTACCGGTTGCGGTTTGTTCTCATCTAGCCTTATTACTCTACCAATTAATTGTGTTAGTAAAGGCTCGTTGTTAATAGGTGTTCCTAATATTAGACAGCTAAGACAATCTACTGAAATACCTTCTGAAAATATACTTTGAGTTCCAAATAATATATCTTTTGTAGTAAATATTTCTTTAATCATGTCTCCTCTCTCTTCATGAGGAACGTCTCCTGTAACGCATATTGCGTTATCTCCTACTAGTGCTGAACTTCTCTTGAGAAAGTCAACTCTGTCACTTACTACTAAGACCTTGTGGCCTTTAGCAGCATAACCTGCAGCTAGTACTGCACATATGTTTTGGTACTCCCAATCATACGCTAATTCGTTGATTCGAGTAGCCCATGCAATGTTCGCTCCATCCATGAAGCGTATACCACTCCTCACTACTTCAACGCGAGGCACCATATAATTTTCTTTAGGTGGTTTATATACTGTATTTGAAAAATAGTCTCGAAATACAACATGTCTTCCATCCTTACGTTGCATTGTCCCTGTCAGACCGATCTTATGACGAGCCCTGTTAGAGTCGATAATGCGTGTAAAAGTTGGACTGCTTACATGGTGCATTTCATCGAGAATAATAGTACCGAACTCTTTTGCGATTTTGTCTTGATTTCGGTACAAAGTTTGCACGTTGCCAATGACAATATCCTCATCGATTTCAAATCTTCCCGAACCTATCACACCCGCCGAGACCCCGAAGACTTTCTTACACTCTTTTTCCCACTGCGACCGCAGCGCTACAGTATGAGTAACTATAAGCGTTTTCTGTTTTAGCTTATTTGCGATAGCTAAAGCTGTAAATGTCTTTCCCCAACTGACCCAAGCGTTAATTATAGCACTGCCTTGGATGTCGTCATATACCGCCTGCTGCGATTGACGTAACTCAAACTTAAAGTCATAACCTTCAATTGGTACATCATTTCTCTTATCGACTATCTCGTAGTCGTTTGGTATCAAATCCGTTCTTCCGATAGGTATAGTAACTAAACCTGCTCGGATTATGCCCATATTCTTTATGATGATAGGTGGGTCTGTTGGACGTCTTGGCGGTATACTATAGGTGAGTTCTTCGTCAAGCTTTGCCTGGTATGTTGCGGTTACTTCTATGAATATTCTATTGCTGAGGACTGCTTTCATTCAGCTCATCTTCTGTCACGCAATGTTCAATTCCATGATAAGTATAATAGCATTTTAAAGTTATTACTTCACCTTGCCCATCATCATTCCAATGTCTAATAACATTTGCTATGATAAAGCAACAAGCAACAACATTGAATAGGACGATAAAACTCCTAAACATAGCAACATAATCAGCTTCTCTATCCTGTCCAATTTTTTCTCCTAAACTCTTTGCCCATAATCTCCATAAGTTCATGTTAATTTCCCTATTAATTCTAGTAATTCTTGTACTGTTGCGAGGTCTTGCTCGTTATCAGTATCTATTTCAATTTTTATTTTCATACTTTTCTCCAAGTATCTTTCTTCTTAATTTCTGAGAGTTCGTACAAGTAAGATGGTATGTCTTTTATGTACAATACTCCTGCGTATTTCTGTAGTGGCTGCGGTGGTCTTTTTAGTTCAAATGGAAAGGGTACGTTTTCAACATATATTAATGTTATTATATCTTTTTCTATTACTTTTTTTATTTTAAAATAGTACAACTTTGCTGTTATACTTTTCTCGTACCTAAAGAATTTTCCATTAGAGTCTACAAAGAACTTTCGTCTATGCCTTGATAAGTCCACAAAGTTATCGATCATATGTCTTAACTCATATAAATTTTTATGTGGGGTGTTAAGTCGTCGTTGGCCTATTGTGTACCCTTCTACATTTGTATCATCTACAACTGCACCTTCGCACCACAATATACCATCGAGTTTTTGTACTTCATCTGTGTGTATTACATAGACTGGAAACTCAACATCATTCAGATTCATACTTAGCCTTAAACTTGCCAAGTGAGTAATCTTCATCAACGTCAAAGTCACATCCAATCGGACATCCTGGTATTGATATACCTCTGTCTTTTTCAATGCAAGTTCTCACAATTTCCATATATTCATCAACATCTTCTTCTTTCACTTCTGCAAGAATCGAGTCATGAACAAGGGCAAATATTCTCATATCTTTCGTCTTGTTTAGTTTGATAATTTCATTGTGGGTATCTATAGCACCAAGAAGATTGACATCAGAAGCAATTGACTGTACTAGAAAGTTGATTCCAGACCTTACTTCATGAGAAGCGATTCCTTTGTCTGTAGAAAATACATTAGGGAGTCGTCTTTTTCTTCCGAAGTGAGAGTAGATGAAACCATTGTCTTGTATAAACTGCTTCTGATTATCTAACCATTTCTTTAGACCTGCGAACTGTTCAAAGTAATCTTTAATAACCGCACTTGCTTCATTCATACTGAAGTAACTGCCAGAGTCTTTGGTAACTTGTTCACTAATCTTTTTCGGTCCCGCACCATACATAATACCAAAGGTAACAGCTTTTGCCATCTGTCTTTGTGTACTGTATAGTTTTGCAACTTCGTCAACTTCACAAGGTAAGTCAAATACTATCTTCGCAATGTTACTATGGAAGTTACCTCCAGATTTAAACACATTCATAAGATTCTTATCATTTGCAAGTACGGCTGCACAATATACTTCTGCTGTTGTTAAATCCATTGCAACTATTTTGTTGCCTGGAGCAGCTTTGATACACCCTTTGACAATTGGATTGTCTCTAGGTATTTGTTGCATATTCATTTTACCACTAGAAGAAAGACGACCAGAGGTTGTTCCGTGTAGGTTGAAACCTGTACGAAGTCTGCTGTCTCTATCAAGTTGTGGATAAATTTTATCAAGATATGTACTCTTGATTTTAACTTTCTGTCTTATGTCAAGTACTAGTTGTGGTACTTCGTGTTCCTCGGCTAACTCTTTGAGTACTTCGGCATCAGTGCTATCCGCACCCGTGCCGGTCTTCTTACCTGTAGGTGTTAACCCAAGGTAATCAAAGAGTAAAGAACGAAGCTGCATTGTACTGTTTGGGTTAAAGTCTTTACCTGTAATCTCCTCGAACTTCTTAATTTCAGGATAAGTATATAATGTAGTGATAGCTTCATCAATATTCTCCTGCATAAGCACGGAAGATTTCTCTAGTCTTTCTTTATCAAACGGTACTCCAATGTCTTGTATATCCGTCAGGAATCTGCATCCTGGTATAAGTATATCTCTGTATACTCCATACAGTCTTTCATTAGTAAGTAAAGGCTTTTCAAACTTTTGGAAAAGAAGAAAAGTACATACTGCGTCAAGAGCTGCATAATCTTTCATAATGTCAAATGGAATCATGTCCCAAGTAAATTGGTTTTTGAGTATTCCGTTTCTACGACAATAATCTGCCATCCAATCATACATAGGTTTCTCATAATCTCCATAGGGAGTGTACTTAAGAGATAACTGCTTTAGGCCGTGAGTGCCTGGATTTTCATCTAGCATGTAGTGTAGTAACATAGTATCTTCAAACCTTGGAAACTTAAATCCAAAGTGATACTCAAAGAAAGCCAAGTCAAACTTAGCATTGTGAAATACTACTCGTTTCTTGGTGAATAACTCTTGTAGGAGTTCTTCTACTTCTTCGTCTACACAGTCTGTGTTGATGTATGCTCCATGGTCAGGCTCATAAGAGATACTCATACCTAACATATAACCATCTCTAGGATATAATCCTGTTGTCTCTGAATCAAGTGCAATAAAGTCAAAAGGAGCGTCGATTGCTTTCTTAATGAAGTCAATGAAGTCCTTAGTTTCTGTTATGCCATATGCTTTGTCAGAACCAAGTTTCATAACTTTAAGTTCTCCTTTCACATACTTACTTATATTCTCAACTGATTCTTCCCAAGTCTTTTTAGCTTCTGGTTTGAAAGCTAACATTGCTGGGTTTATTACTGGTAGAAACTTATCATCGATAACTCTACCACTGTATTCTGTTACTGAGCTTTGTTTTGTGTAGTACTTCAAACACTCAGACCCGATAAGTATTACCCAATCATAATCATCAATATTAATATCAATGTCACAATCTCGTTTTAATACTTTCTTTATTGTTGGGTCTGAACATAATTGAAACTGCTCAAAATCAAACTGATTATCAAATAATCTTACATAGTCATTACGACTAGGCTTACTCTCTATTAATGCTATTTTAGCCATATAATTGTTCCTTTAATTCTTTTACTTTGTTTTTTGTTAATGCCCCTGCATCCCCTAATGCTCTTGGTAATGTAATGTTTTTATGTGGTAGTTCTGCAATGTCGCACATTTCAATCACTCTATTTGCTGCGTCTTGTCCTGCATCGTCTGGGTCAAATAGTAAGTCTATACCCGATACTCCACTCATTTTTAATAGTTTTAGTTTTTCTATATCTATGTTTCTTGTACCAAAACAACAAACACTATTCTCTAGTCCTTTGTCATGTAGATTTAGTACATCAAATATACCTTCTACTAATATGACTCTCCCTTTTATGGGGCGGACTCGAGCAGGAAATAGCGGTAACACAGCTTTTGGGGGATGTATGATATATTTTACTATATCTGTAGGTGATTGACTCCTACAATTAAATGCTACTATTTTTCCTGTCAAGTCCTTAATCGGAAAGGAGAGTCTACCTGTGAACGGTTTGTCTGGATGCACGAAACAGTCAAATCTTTTATAAGTGTCAGGTGAGATTTCTCTCCAGTTGCCTACGTATGGCATGAAGTTAGCAGGCATCTTTAGTCCAATGGACGACGACCTTACTTCTTCTATTTTTCTTCTAACCTTTTCTCTACGTATATCTAAAGGATTAGAAGGTGCATCGAAATGAACAAAGATGTTTCCCTTGTAGCCGCAAGAAAAACAGTTATATACTCCTGTTATTCTATCGATTCTCATACTAGGGTTGCCATCATCATGTTCAGGATTTAAGCATGAGACTATACAATCTGCTGGAGATAACTTATACTGTATCTTTCTTTCTTGTAATAGTTCTTCAACTGTCATTAAATGTCTCCATTCCATTCAACCCATTCTTCTATTCGCTGTAGTTCTATAGAGTCCTCATATATAGTTCTAAACTCTTCTCGTGAAGGCATTTCTACCTCAAGAGGAAGTTTTTTGATAAATCTACCATACGCTTCGCTTAATTGTTTTTCTGTGTATAATATCATAGGTCGTCTACATCTTCTCCAGTTTTCATACTATTTGACATATCTTCTTTGTCTTTAGGGTTTATTTGTGATTGCGGTCCTATTTTAAGTGTTTCCCAATCAATAACACTACTAAAACTTTTCATAACATTACTACGCATCTTAGTGCAGTTAAATGTCATGCAGTTGTCTTCTTGTTCCCATGTTTCTAGTGAGTAAGCCGCATCCGCAGCATCAAGTATACCCTTAGCAAACCTAGCTTCTCCACTTGCATCGGTCTGGTATGGTGCAAAGAATAGTGTCTCATACTCTTGTGCATATAACTTCATTTTCTTACTTACTTCTATTTGTTCTGTCCAATCGTATTGACCAGATCGACTTGGTGCATTGTGGCGCTTAACTTGGTTCAAGTAATCAACTATTACAACTCCTATATCAAGTTGGTTGACTTTCTTGTCAAGCTCTGACTGTATCTTGGAGAGAGTTAGTGCAGGGTCATAGATTACATCTATTTGCCTGTCTTTGTGAAGCTGTAGCTTTGTTAGTTGAGTATGAAATGCCTCAAAATCCTTTGTTTTCTCAAACTCGGGAAGCAACTCATGCCCACCATCAAAACGTCCAGCCCACCAGCCAGCAACGAGTGACCACTCAGGACCGCTTAGCATTTTGCTACGCAATCTCTTAAGAGGTACTTTAGTTGCAACAGAGCATATTCTTTGTAGTATGGAACGACTATCCATTTCAATAGTGAAATAAATAGCGGACCTGCCACTTTCATATACATTAGCTGCTAGGTTACAACAGGTAACTGATTTACCTGAACCACGTCTGCCTCCCACAAGCACCAAATCTTTGGGAGAGAACTGAATTTCTGAATCATAATCAGAATTGAGTCCTAAAGGTAAATACTTAGATAGTTCTTTGTCATCCTCAAATAGAGAGATTTTTTCCATACTCTCTGCTGGGGGTTTGACATCTACCGATTCACTTACCTTTAAAACTATTTCCTGTAATTGTTCTATGTTTTCTTCAGCTGTAGCCATTGCTACTGTATTATCTATATACTTGTCTAGTTGGTCTAGGATTTCTACTTGTGCATACTCATTCTTGAGATAGTCAAGTAAAAGCCACGCGTCTACCTCGACTTCTACTGATTCGATTGCGAATATTTTTTCTTGTAGTTTTCTGTCACGGACTTCGTAACGTAGGTCCTCGAACTGAGGAAGGTCTTGGTATTGGTCTATGTGTTTGTCGAGTATTTTAAAGACAGATTGAAAATCACCAGGTAGGTAATGTTCCTTGAGGTTTGCCCAAGTATCTAAATCTTTCTGTACTATAATTTGCTTTAGTAAAGCACTCGCAATATTCAAACTAACTCTCCCAAGTATATGATAAAAAATGGGCAGGGACTAAGTCCCCACCCGACTAAAAGCAAGAAATATTAACCTATTTCTTTTTTAGCAGCGCCGTTGTAATCGGAACATGTTAGACCTCTTCTGGTCAACATTGTTTTAACTCCTCTTACTGTTTTGCCGATTGAATCAGCGATTTCTTCGACAGTCATGCCAGAGATATCGATGTCAGCTAAAACGTCAGCTTTGCTTGAACCTTTAGTTTCTTTCTGCTTAGGAATCGCGTTGATTTCACCACTTCTTAGTAAAGATAAAGCTTTACCTCTGATTGAATTAACAGACTTGTCTAAAGCTCCAGCGATTTCTTCTACGAAGCTTCCGCCATTAACCATTTCAACAAATGTTGTTTCTTCTTCAGGAGTATAAGTCCTAACTGTTTCTACTTTAGGAGCAGGTTTAACGTGGTCTGTAAGTTCCATAGAAAGAATCTTTCCTTGGATTGACTTAGCAGAAAAGTTTCCGCCCTCGAAGTGTGATGCAATTTCTGCATAAGTGTAAGAACCACTGTTATCATTTACAAATGCTGATAAAGTAGCTTCTTGGTCTTCTGAGAAAGACTTAGTTGCTGAAGCAGAAGCTAGTTCTACGTCAAAGCCCATCTTTCTTAGTTTGCTAGAAACTGATCTTGTAGATGTTTCTAACTGCTCAGCTGCTTCCGCAACCATAGCTTGAGATATCGGGCTCTCATTGCCCACGAAAGAAGTTAACTCTGAAGTTCTTTCGTCTGTCCATTTTGGTAATGCCATTTTTATATTTCCTCTAAAATGTCTTTTATGTTATTAATAATTGTTATACCCATTGTCTCTGCTTTCTTGGTTTTAGCACTTGCTATTCCACTCTCATTTACTAGGATAGTTATATCCTTTGTGAGATTATCCTTTACTGCATAGCCGTTTTCTTCTAATACTTGTTTGGCGGCTGCTTTGGTAGGATAGCTTACTAGCTTACCTGAGATACAAACTGTTCCCTTAGTGTTCTCGTAACTGACTTTTTGCACATTACAAGTAAAAGTAAAAGGTAACTTTGCATATTCTTGGATTAGGAAAGTTTCCTCTAACCAATCAAGAAGGTTCGACGCCGCTTTAGGACCCAGACCTGCCTCTGCACATGTCTCTGGGGTTATCTCATGTATTGTTGAGATGTGTTTCGCTAACTTTTGAGTGGCACTTGAGCCTATCAGCGGTATCGAAAAAGCTGGAAGTAAAACTGTGAGGTCATTACTCTTCGATTTGTTAATTTCTTGAAAGAGTTTAGTTCCTAGTTTTTCTGAATCCAATGTTGAACATATATCCTCTTGGGTGAGAGAATATATATCGTGATAATCGACTAGACCTAACCTATCTATAGTAGACGGTCCGAGTCCTTTGATTTTCAAAGTCTTTGCAAAGTGTTCAACACGCTTTGCAGACTGAGCGGGACAAAGTTTATTACGACAGAATAACTGGTCATTAACAAGCTCTAACATACTTGCGCATGTTGGACAACTTGTCGGTGGTATTATGTCTGTCATATTGTCTTTCTCCCAAAATATAAGTATATTATATCAGACGAGAGAGCGTTTGTCAAGAATTATTTTTCGGGAAGTGGGATAAAATTTTGGAATCAATTTTGAAACACTCTGTATGCCCACCAAACTTTTCAGCTGGATAATGACGGTCGTCCTTAAACTCCTCGTGCAGTTCCTGCTCTTTTTTCCAGCAGTTATAGATTGTATCGTGGTATGTTCGTTGAATACGTAAATCGTACCCTTTGAATCCACGACTTCTTTTTATAACGTGCCTCCAGTCTTTTCCCTTTGCTATTCCAACCTTTATACACTCGCGTTCATACGTGCGTTGATTGACTAGAATAACTCCATATAAAACACCCTCTACTAACTGTTCGTCAGGACGGTTTTCAAAATAAGTTTTATTATAAACTCCTCCACTCATTCTGTCCAACTCCAACCTTCTTCGATAGAAGACTGTACTGCTTGGATAAATTCTCTATCTTCTTCAGAAAGAACAGACCAAAACTTACTAACAGCAAGTGTTTGAAGCATCATTTCTTCAGGATTATGTAAATGATAATCCTTACGTACAAGCATCTCTATTTGGTCAAGTCTATTAGTTATTTTTTCTCTTAAGTCTTTGGTTGCCATTTCTCGCAAGTCTCCTCGGATAGTACCATTCCTGCTGGGGATGTTACTCTGCACCAGCCTTCGCTAAGATTCTTACTTATATCATGTATAGGTTCATAAAACTTACACTCACCGCAAGGTGTCTCTGGAAGTTTCTTTGCTCTTTTCATCAGTTTCTTTCTTAGTTTCATTAATATATACCTTTACTGTTTTTCTGCCTGTTGTCCAAACGGCAACTAAGCAGTTCTTCATGCCTTATGCAATCCTCTAGCATAGTACATATTCTGTCGTACACTGCCATCTTCTCTTATCATACCTAGTACAAAGTTTTCTGCTATGTCTTCACACCAATACTCACTTTTTGTAGGATGCCACATAAGAAAACCTTTGCTTTTACTTTCTGAGTCTGATAAATGCACTCCCCAGTACTTGTGTTCTTTATGTCGAACAACTTTTCCTACTTTAGTTCCATCCATATACTCTGAATATACTTCGTATTCTTTCATTAGTCTACCCTCGCTACTATTTGGGGAATAATCTCCCCTGCTCTTATTACTTCAACCATACATCCTATCTCTAAGTCTAATGCTTCGATAATAGCCATGTTATGTAAGGTTGCTCGTGAAACTGTTGCTTCTCCTATTATACAGGGTTCTAGTATTGCTACTGGAGAAACTGCACCTGATTTTCCTACTTGCCATTTAACATCAAGTAGTTTTGTAACTACGCCTTCTTGCTTTTCTTTGAGAGCGAAAGCCCCACGAGGATGATGAGAAGTATATCCTAACTCATCAAACTCTTTGTGGCTAACTATTCTCCAGACATCTCCATCCTGTGGAAACTGTTCCCAACTGGAATCAATTGCTGTATTGAATCCTACATGCTGTAACATTCTCATATCTTCTACCCAGTCAGGGCAGATAGCAGGTTGTACGCCATAACTTACGAAAGTTAAGTCTCTTCGCTTAACTTCCTCAATATCTTTTAAGTTAAGCGCACCCGCTGCATAGTTACGTGCATTGGGTATTTCTTTTGGAGCTACTACCTCTCCTGTTATTTGATGAGGTGCTTTGAATGATATTGTATTTGGTACTAGATGTCTAATCTTATCTGTGATATCTAATCCCTTCTTGCCATCTCCTCTAGTAAGTGCCATTGTTAGTTGTCCTTCTATATATTGAATACTAACTGCAGCTCCATCTAACTTAGGTGTAACTGTTACTACTCCAGGTAAAAAAGTGTGTGGGTCTTTCTCTCCCTTATAAACTTTCTGTAAAGAGTACATAGGAAACATGTGAGGTATTCTTGTACCTTCATCTGTGCCAATAGCAGTAGCGCCTACCTGTTCTTCTAATCTGTCATAGACTTCATCAGATATACTAGGGTCGCCATTATAATAATCTACTTTTGCTTGTTTTAAAAATTCCTCTAACTTGCTCATTATTTTCCTATGTGTTTAACCTCATCTTTTGGTATTACTTGATATGCACCCTTGTTGTACGCAATCGACACAGTATAGTTCTCACTTGCTTTCTGCTTGTAAGAAGTATCTTGTGGGGTTGAGTACTGGCTCATTGGAGCCGAAGGGTATTCTTGCGTAGTCCTACGATATGTAGTGTCTGGAGCAAAGGTTTTCCACTCAGGCTGCTTTGTTCTTACAGCCTTAGTGAACTTGCTCTTGCGTTTGCGACCGTGCTGGTCGTATGTCATTTGTCCTTTTATAATCATACATATATTATACACAATTTCTGAGGAATTGTCAAGAACTATTTTTCTTAGAGGTAGATTTCATCCAATAAATCTTTGAAATTTTCTTCTATGATTGCTTTTGATTCTGCTAAAGAGAGAATCTCTACTAGACCTTGGAACAGGTTTCTAGTATTTTCCATGTCTATAGGTATCGTAATACCTTGGTTAGAGGGTTTAAACTCCTCATCAAAATCTAAGTAGTATTTTCGTATAGATATATACTCTACTCCACGAAAAGTGTTGATTACCAACTTAACTTGTTCGTGTTCAGTTTCCTGTATCATTTTTTCATAAATTGCTGGTGCATCTAAATCAATCATTGCGTATAACTCGGTTAAGAGGCACAATGCTCGTTACATTTTCAGGCACAAGTATTCTATAAGAATCTGTGTCCCAACAAAATAATAAGGAAGTGTGTTGACTTTCCTTTGCTCTATTCTTTTTTCCTTTGATATATTGAGTGCTAAAATCTCGTGTACACACATTGTACTTTAGTTTACGAGAGTTCTGACTCCTATAAGTGATGACTGCATCTCCTGCATCGTCTAGTTTCTTTTCAAACTCTGGTTTTTTCATGTTTCCTCCAATTTAAACTAACAAAAACTCTTTTGATTTGTTAAATTTTTGGTCACTTATTCAAGATGCAAAAAATTGAGGCAATCACGAAGACTGCCTCAATACACTAAATTACACTACTTATTTAATGATTCTATAACTGTTGCGAAGTATACTGCTGCTTTACCAGTTAGTTTTGATACTATTGCTTCATCAACTTCTTGACCTGCATCACTTAAGATAGATGTTAGTTTTTCTTGTGCATCTGCAACTGAAACTCTACCACCACCTGTGCTACCGCCACTTGACTTAGCCGCTGGAGTTTTTCTTACATATACTCCTGCTTTTGTTAATATCATTCTGACACCATTTGGGCTTTCACCAAGTTCTTCTGCGATGTCTTTTACTATCTCCATTGAAGTCTCAGGTGTAGGTTCTGCATCCTGATACATTTCAACTGCTTGCTCTTTAGATTCGTCTGTCCAAGCCATTTTTCTTCTCCTATATTTTTTGTTATTGCGCATGAACTCTGGCATACCAAATGCCCACCCTGTGGTGTCTCGCATTTGTTGGTAATATCTGTCGCTCATATTTGCTTGTTTTTGTTTATAAATATATTATAATAAAATTATAACCATTTGTCAAGAACTATTTTTTAGTATCTTTAACAAAATGCTATTATTTTAAATGTTTCTCTAGGGCATTTAACATATCTTCTGCTTCTGCAAGCTTTGCTAGTTCTGACTTTATTGACTCCATGACATCAGGGTGTTCCCCAATACCTACTGAATTTCTCATATAAACTCTACAATTAGCTCTATGGTATGCTATCTGTCCTTTTAAGTGTTCTCTTAAATCTTCGTACATTGATTATGTCTCCTATGTTGGGTTTTTCTTTCCCAGTCTTCTATTGCATTTTTTATACTGCCCTCTGCTAAAACTGAACAATGCAGTTTTATAGGAGGTAAGTTTAAAGCTTCTGCAATATCTTTGTCTTTAATAGACTTTGCTTCTTCTATTGTTTTGCCTTTCAGCATTTCTACGAACATTGTAGAACTAGCAATAGCACTACCGCACCCGTAAGTTTTGAACTTTATGTCAACGATGCGTTCGGCGCTGTCGAGTTTCAACTGTAATTTCATTACATCTCCACACGCAGGTGCGCCTACCATTCCTGTTGCAACATCTCCATCTTTTGGGTCAAAGCGACCGA
>ERZ651770.806-NODE-806-length-14174-cov-3.856849_pt1 | contig 14174 bp, 8 predicted proteins | sample MGYA00514756_ERZ651770 | MGnify/ENA metagenome assembly ERZ651770
TAATAGGTCGTATTGCTTGTGATATTAAAGTAAAGTTAGCATTTGTAATTAAAGAACTGATATCATCATAATGATACCAAGAGTTATTGGAACTCCATGCATCACCATTTCCTTTATCGATTGTTACATAGTGTTTCTTTGTCGAACCGATTGTTATTGACGCAGTTCCTGTTCCGGTGCCAACTCCTGTTGCTGTGAATACTGTACCAATATTGTTATTCGCCGCACCGATTTGTGTGTAATCTGTTGTGCCGGCTGTTACAATTGTATATCGAATATGTTTAATGAATGCGCCAGCAGTTATAGTCTGGGTGGCAAAACCAGGAGATACCCAATAATACATACTATAGTTGACAAACTTGTCTAAGTCTATTGGTAACTGAACTGTTTCTAAAGTGCTTTTGAATAATCGTCTGTGGTCGTTTGTTAAAGAACCTTTATTATATAATGAATTGAGTAAGTCATCATAGAATATATTATCAGATGCGTCTCTGTTTGAAAAGGTTGGTTCTAACCCATAATTATCTCTTGCATATGCTGTTGGAGGGAAAGAGAGATATGCATCCTTGTTGTTGTATATCCCTTTTTCTTTTCTTCCGACAAATGCTTTTGTTTTCTCCATCTCACCGACAGAAAAAACTCGGTCAAGAGTTGTCTCAAATATTGTTTCTAACTCTTTATTCTTTAGATGTCCGGGAAGAAAGTCATAAATCTTCTTTGCCATATTATTCGCCTACTAATTCAGATTGTGCTAATTGTGTAATTATTTTTACATCGTTTGATGTTGTGACTGCCATAAATATTTCATTTAAAGCACACGAGATGCTTAATAACTTTGTAAACTCATTTGTAGAATATTTAGGAGTAATTACTACACTTGAAATATAATCTCCAAGTTCTTTATGAAGATACGCCGCTAGTTCTGAGAAATAGAATGTATCTCCGAAGTCCCAGTTATCAATTGCGAAATATTCGTTTACTTTTGTAGATACTGCTGTTTTAATTTCACTGTCAGAGTATCCTACTCCCAATTTCTTAATAACTTTAAATACTGCTTGGTTTTCTGGTTTAGCATTTGGGCCAAATAGATATTTAAATTCAACCGGAATGTAAGCAATATGGTCAGCCATTGTTGCTTTTGGCTCTATAGTGTCCATTATCTTAGATAGTTCGTAATTATTTGGAGCAACCGGAGTAGTCGTAGTGAAATTGCTTGATATCCATTTGTTTACATTTCTAACATAATCTGAACTTAGTACATACATATCAACGATGTTACTAGTACTAGGGTCAATTCTCTTATCTATGTCAGCATAGTGTTCCCATCTGAAACTTGTAAATGGGTCTTCAACAAAAGATATACCCTCTAGTACTCTATATTGTGTGCCATTGTAGTGTATTCTTAATTTATTTCCATCCATATCGTTATAGTCCGCGGTGCCAGCGGCAACTTGCGTTGCTGTGCCGGCAGTCATTAGAGTCCAACTACCGCCATCTCGTCTCCACCATCCAGGTGTTGTTGTATTATAATATATTATTGCAGAGGCTGGAACTAAACTAACATTTGAGGTTGATATGAAATCTTCAGATGCTCGTTCATATGTTATCGAACCAATTGCGTATTCTTCCATCACAATACTTTCGTCCGCAGTTACTTCGACTAATCCAAATGGGTTATCAGTTGTATCTGATATCATTAGTTTTACTTTAGTATTATCTATATATCCTGCTGTAGTATAGTAGTCATCATAAACATACGATGAGAGTGCCTTATATGTTGTTGTTGTGTTTTGGCTGTTATTAGAAATATCGAATGTTGCTTTTACTCGTACCGAGTAATTTGCAAGTTCTGATAATGTAGGAGAAGTACCAATGTACACATCAATGAGGTCTCCGACGCTTACTGCATGTGTCCAGAAAACAATTTTGTATGTTGTTCCTGTTGTATTTGTAACTTCTATATGTGCGTTGTCTAATATTATTCCAGACACATCTCTTAGTACAATGTTACTAGTAGTAAGAGGGTCACTTCCCTGTGAGTTTGTAAATGTAAATTCTCCATAAGCATACTGTTTAAAGAAGATGTCGTTATCTAGGTGATTAATAATGTTTGATGATGCAACACTATTAGTAAAGGTATACTCTTGTGGAATAGAGTTATATACTGTAGTGTAATCATTTACTTCTACATTATCAGAAACATCACGCCACTTAAAATTGCCTGTTGTTGCGGCAGCATTGAAATATGATAATGATATTTTTCCTTTAAACCCTAAGTTTCCAATTTGTGTACTAGATATTGTAGTTGTACTATTTTGTGAATTTGCGATATTTCCTGTATATCCATCAGTAAATGCAACTGCTAAAGTAGATAAGTTGGTTTCACTAGAGGCAACAGTTGGAACATCTTGTTGAACTGATGTTGTCAAATCTGTTAAAGTTGCTAAGTCTGTTATTCCTAATCCAAGAGTGTAAGTCGGTGTTGCTCCTATGATGTTATTCGGAGACGCCGGTGATAAAATATTAGAATTACTAAGTGTGTGTTCTACTCCGTTAGGAGATATCAAAGAATGTGAGTAACTAGTAGATGTGACTGCATTACTTTCAGTAAAGTCGTATGTCTCTGGTGCACCAGTATATTGAAATACTGCATTAAAGGTTGCTCCTGTTCCACCGTCTGTTACTACAGTTGAAACTGGAACTTGTCCTATGTTTACGGTTTCATCTGTTGCTGTATAAGTTGACCCGCCACTAACTGATGCGACGGACTCATAATTAAGATATATAGTATCTCGTTTAGATAGATTGGTTTCATTATCAATCACATCAGTTGTATTGCCGTAGTAAAATTTAACTTGTTTTCTACTTTCAAATGCTACTTTTTTACCAGTAAATGTTGCGGTATATTCTGCTTCATTGTCTCTAATTCCAGATTTATATTTAAACTCAACACTAACATCTGAAGCGGCACCTTGTGTTAGTGACCAGCCCCATACACTACTCGCATATGTGTAGTATAAAGTAAAGGTCTCAGTGTTAGGGTCAATTTTACTTTTAATTGCTCCTATTCCTTGACCAACGAAATCAGTAGCCTTGAATTTTGTTCTAAATCCTCTTACAATTGATTTTATTTCACCAGCCTCTGATATTAGTTTATTTAATGTATAAGTTGTGCTTGATACCGATTTTACATCTGCCCAGATTATTGTTCCTGATGATGTCTGTAATTTAATACTGTCTCCAACATATACGAGGTCAGCCATGCTGGTTCCTATTATAGTTGTTCCGTCAGTGCTACTAATTGTATAACTGTTTCCTGTTTGTGGCACAACTACTTGTGCGTTAAGTCGGTTCGTATGAAGGAATTTATTAAAAAGACTTGGATGTTTTAATACACCTGCTATATCATTTCGTATAAAGTTATCAGTGTTTGCTTTTGCTTTATTGTAACTTAATGAAACAGATATTGGTTCATCTTCTACAAATACGCTTCCGTCAGAGCCAGTTATGTTCAAGTTAGAGTGGTGTCCTAAAACATCATCCATCTCATAGAAACGAGAGTTGCCAGCAAATGAAGTGTTCACTGCTTTAACTTTATTAACGACATTATTTCCGAGAGTTAATGGATATACATTATAATCTTGTGCATTGACCATTCTATCTTGTGCATAATAACTTCTAGGTGCTATTCTGCGTACACTGGAGTATGTTTCTCCTGAAAAGTTTTCACTAAAATCTCTTGTGCTTGAAAATGTAAGCGTTAATCTATAAGTTCTGTTATCACTGCCAGTGTATGGAATTGTTATAGTTGCGTTAGAAATATCATTAGCATTTACAGAAAAATTATCATTATCTACTACTCTGTACCAAGTTCTGTAGTTGCCGTAGGCAGCGTTTCCAAATACTCCATCTGGATAATGTAGAGCAATTGCGTTATTGTCTGCTGAGTTTATACTTACTAAGTCTCCAGAACCAGTTCGTAAACTATTATATATTGCGGTCTCTCTTGTTTCGTTGTCTACTTTTACAACAGACGACATATAATTTCTATTTGAATCAATTTTCTGAATCCAAACATCTGAGTTAGAGATGTTGTTTTCAGTTATTGGCTCTATTCTATTAGAAAGTTTGGTATCGTAAGAGAAATCTTTGAACCCTAATGTGCCCGAAACGGCGTAAACAAAGAATCCAGTTCTGTCACTAGCAGAACCCAAATTGTCGTTTCTGTTAATAATCGTAAAGTTGTTTTGAAGATTTGGTTCATCTTCTTCTATTCTAGTTTTTGTTGTGTCTAATGCTACACGAACCGCTTCAAAGTTTCTAGTTTTTCCATCAACGTTTGCAGAAAATGTATAATTTATATTTTTTGTTGCTGATGTTTCATTTACCTCATACAATGAGTGGTCAACTTCTGCCACATTTAGCGTAGATGTAGGATTTTGAATTTTAGTTGTGGCAGAAAATGCTGAATTTAGAACACTAATAAAGTTTTCATACCAATCTATATCATTGCTGTCATTCCAGTTTACAGTCTTTCCTGACAAAGAGATGCCCAAATTATCAAATACTGGCTCGTCAGTAGACAAACTCGTAATCTTCATAAAGCCCTTTGCGTTGATTGGGCGTGTCTTATTGTAACCTAGAGTTTTTGCCATTTGTAGAATACTTGCTCTACGTTCAGCAGTATCCATAAAGTTTTCACGGGTATTCATATCTAAACGATATGATAAACTGTGTCCTAGATACGCAACTAAATCGAGAATCGCAATGAATTCTGAACTTGCAATAAAGTCGTTAAATTTATCAGGATAAGTTTGTCCTATATATGCTAATAGGGCTTCTCTTATAGTATCGAAATCATATGCTTTGAGGCTAACGTTGGTAAATGCAGTATATACTGTTGTCCAACTCTCACTTGCGAATAGATTGTCTGTGCGTTCTTGGCTCATATTATTCTCTCTATTATTCTCTGTCTAAATCAATACTCAATTCTACTGTCTCATTTTCGGGCAGTATATCGAGTCTTAATTTAGCACTTATTGTGTGGTCCGAATCTGTAATATCGATGCTAACGAAATTACATCTCGGGTCATCATTTATGATGTTTGTTAAATCTTCTTCAATTAACTCAGTAGTTTCATCAGTTAGCGGTTCAAATAACATATCGTGTATAATTGACCCGTAATTAGGCAACATTACTCGTTCACCTTTACGTGTCATAATATGGTTCATAATGTCTTCAATCACCAAGTCCTTACCAGACAGTACGTGATTTATTGCATTTTTATTTTTGGTACTAAAACCAGTGAATAATGGCATAACTTTATTTTCTCTGTAGTTTATCTTTAATGTATTTATCTGGACATAATATTCGTAGTTTTAGTATTGACTTTTTGACTTAATAGTGTTATTATACATATAAATAACAGTAATAATACAACAAGGATAACATCTGATGCCAAATTTAGTACCAATGGTCGTTGACCAATCAGCAAATGGAGAGCGTAGTTACGATATTTTCTCTCGTTTATTAAAAGAAAGAGTTATATTTCTAACTAGCGAAGTGAATGACTATCAGGCGGACTTGATTTGTGCCCAGTTATTATTCTTAGAAGCAGAGAATTCAGACAAAGATATACATTTTTATATCAATTCTCCCGGTGGAGCAGTTACATCTGGTATGGCAATATATGATACTATGCAGTTTATCACTTCTCCAGTAGCAACTACAGTGATGGGACAAGCGTGTTCTATGGGTTCATTACTTGCCCAGGCGGGTGCTAAAGGAAAACGACACGTATTGCCAAACAGTCGCACAATGATTCATCAACCAAGTGGTGGTGCAGGCGGACAAGCAACTGATATGGAAATTCAAGTTAAAGAAATTCTTAAGATGAAAGAACGATTGACTGGAATTTATGTAACACATAACACTGCTGGAAAGACATTTGAAGAATTAACTGAAGCGATGGAGCGAGACAACTTTATGTCTGCTGAAGAAACGGTTGCGTTTGGTCTTGCAGATAAAGTTATAGATAAACGTTAAAATCCAGGAACATAACTGAAAAGTTTTGCAGTTTTAATTTTCTTCTGAGTTAGTCTTTCATTTATTTTACCATTTTTCGTTATACCGTTTTGAATTTCATCTGTAATTGAGTACCAATCTTTTTCATTGATAAGTTTTATGATTGGGCTAGTTTCTATAGTACTAACACCTTCGTAAAAAAAGTGATACAGTAATGCATCATATTGTGGCTGTGCAATCTTTACAGTAATGAATTTCTCTAATACATTACCTATATTTCTTAGTTGTTTTTCTAAGATAAATTCTGCCATTCCTTTTGTTATCTTATTGGTTGTGATATCTATTCGGGTAGATGCGACCGTAATATAACCATAATTTATTTCAGTATCAGATATTTTATAATTATATCCAACTATGTTATTTTTAATAGTAATTGTTGGCTTATTATCTAATATAATAGCATCCTTGCTCATAGATGAGAAAGTTAAATCTACCACGTTTTCAAGGTCAACTCTTACGTGAGAAAGTATATACAATGGTTTATCATTCGCATCATATCCTGTACCTAGATAAGTTCCAGTTGAAGTTATAACGTTTAACGGCATCTGTATATAGTTTAGTAATGAGCCTTTTTTCTTTTTGTATATCATGCTGTGTCCATATTCTTTATGCCATCTTCACTTGCAGATGCCATTGCAAATTCACTAGTGGCAAGTTTAGTAGCGTGTGGTCGAATAAAAGGTTCGTGTGTTGGCATTTCACACACAATGGTGTTTGTTAATTCTGTAGTTTCTAAGGCTTGCATATCTGGCATAGAGTCAACTAGAATAAGTTCTGATTCTGGAGCAAGAGGGCCATTCAAATGTAATTTTCCACCAGTTGTTACTATACAGTTTACTCCGATATTAATATTCATTCCAGATTCGCTTTGTAAAAACTGATTACCTTTACTTCTTAAATGTATTTCGCCTGTGCTTTCGTCTTCATCTGAGCCAGAGTTAATTTTAGTATCACCTTTAACACTATGCATATGGATATTTTCGCCCGCTTCTATATTAACATTTTTGTCTGCTCGAAGATTAAAATCTTTTTCTGTTCGCATATTCAATGAGCCTTCTGCGTATACGTTCACTTCACCGCCTGCGCCAATCTCTACCCATGCAGTTCCTGTGCTGTTTACTGCATAGACGAAATCGTTTGCGCCATCTAAAATCAGAGACGAGCCTGATGCTGTTGTCATTCTTATTTGTTCTGGATGAATAGTTCCGTCATCGTTAACACTGCCGTCATCTATATACAAAGAACCACCACCCGGTGTTTTAAATCCAACTACTTTATTCTCTTGTGGTAATTCATACTTGGCATCTCTATGTGGAGAAGCAGTAGATGTTCCTCTTAATGTATCAGTATATGTTCCTTGGTCTGCCAATACTTTATTTCTTGGATTATTTTCTTGTTCTTCTTCTCTTGTATTCGCTGCCTCACCAAGTGTTCGATATGCTGTTTTACTAGCGGCAACATTTTCAAATTCACTTTCGCCTTGTCCATCTCCGGTAACTTTAGCCTTACCTGCTGGGCCGCCAGATACAACATCGGGAATATCTTGTGCTACTGCAAACCAATATCCTTCGGTTGCATTACCGCCCTCTGTGAAACAAACTAAAATAGTTACTGCTTCTCCGACAGGTGTACCAAAGAAACCATAATTGCCTTCTTTGACTGAGCCACCATAAGGTCCAGCATAATGAAAGAATAGTGGGTCAGATGGGTCACCACCAAGTGCCGGGATATAAGCGGCAAGTCTACCACGACCCTCTGGGTCAATGTACACTTCTTTCGTAGTAGGATTCTGAAGAACAGTTACCGCTTTGTATATACCTTTAGATAAATTGTCTAAAATCGGAGACGATTCTGACTTTTTCTGTTTATGAAGTATATTTCCTAATGTATTAGTTGCCATGTTTTTTCCTTACGGTGACGTTGCGTCTATATAAAATTTACTATGTTTGATACTTATCACTAGGTCGGTGTCAGCATTTATTTTACCACTTATATCGGGATTTTCAAGTCCTGATTTAATGGCTGGAAATAAATCTGCAACTTTTTCTTTTAGGATGTCGTAGTCTGCTAAGTACGATGGATTCATATCGTTGTATGTCATTGTGTACACGCCAAAGAAGTTACTAGGGTCACTAATTGTCTGTGATACTCCATTTGCGTCTGTATATGTAATCGGTGCTAAGTTATTGTAATCTAGTACTGTATGCATTATGCCGTTATCGTCTTCTACTGTAACTTTGGTTCCATTTTCATAATCTGTTAATAATTTATAAACTTTTAGTGCTTCATTATACTGTGCAACTTTATCTGGATTAGCCATTGCATATTCCCAACCTACGCCTGCACCTTCAAGTTTGTCTTTTAAACTTCCAGGTAATATAACATCACGTGTATCTGATGCGGTTTTTACTAGTATAGGCGTTTCGGCAGTTGCTATCGGTGTAACTGGATTTTTTATTTTAATCTTTTCTGCATTGCCGCTGTTCGATGCTACTGCTACTGAAGTAGTTACATCGTTTGGTAGACTAAGTGATGCGATAGCGGTCTCTGTTTCTAGTTCTTCTAGTGATATCATATCGGTCAATCGATGACTAGGGTCAAAATAATATGTCCTTGAGTTAATCTCGTTTTGTTTCAAACTTGATGTAAGTAACTCTCCTTGTAGTTTTCCAACTTGTATTGCATCTGATATATCGCCTCTATCACCAGTCACAGTGTGGTCAACTATTCCATTTATTGCATCTGCTAAATCTTCTAATTCAGAAAATTCTTCGTCTGTGACTAACTCAAGTGTTGATGCGGCTCTGATTTGAGCGGCTGCCTTAAGGTTCATCGCATTTCTCACATCATCTGATACTACAATTTCTTCTTCTATAATTTTCTCATCTAGTGCTTTAACTGTAGAGTCAAGCCATCCTTGTTCTTTCGCCTGGTGTGCGGCGGAAGCCTTTATATAAGCATCATTCATAATACGATTATACTTATCAGTTAAAATCTGTACATCACTTGCTTCTTCCATAGTAAGCGAATTTGCAACAATGGGTTTTACTTCTAAGAGTTTAGATTCAGTTTGAAATGATTTTTCTGCCGCTACTGTTTTGTCTACATATTCTTCAAACCAATGAGTTGTTTTCCAGTCATTATTTGAGTTCGGATAATTTATTTGGTCTCTGTACAGTTTTTCTGACCATGTGTAAGTTGGAATATTAATTAGTAAACCATCTGTGCCATCATTAACTAATGGTTTTTCTCCTGTTAGAAGTTTCTTCTCACTTGTCGAATCAACGGCTGCCGCGGCAGCAAATCCCAATGGCTTAGAATCGTATGTTCCGTTATTAATTTCTGTAATAATTTCTTCAGCAGTTCTCTCAAGGTTTATCTTATCTGTTATTTTCTTTATATCTGCCGGATTGTGTCCAGTAACATTCAAGTCTGCCCCAACAGCAATCTGGTACATTGCAACTTCGGCTTCTGAAACAGCGAAACCTGGAGTAGCATTTGGGTCTGCAAGTGCTGTATTAAAATAATCATTTATGGTTGTTACAGCCGCAGGAGTTCCTCTGTCTTCGGGTGATAATCCTACTAAGGCTAGTACTCCGTTTCTGGTTTCCTCTAATGCTGTACAACTTCCAGGAGATTTTCCGGAAGCACACGATTTTCCTAAACTTTCCCAGTTTTCTAGTGTATCAAGTGCATTGTTTCTTCTAACCATGAAGTCAAGGGCTGGGACTTGATGATATCCCAACTTTCCTGATGGATTTGCGGGATTTGATGAGAGAATATCTACAGTATCTTCTAAATCATCTGTTGCACTATCAACAGTATTTCTCATCCTCTTATCAACTTCGGCGCCAAGTGGACTACTAAGAATAGTGATTGAACCGTCAGGCTTTGTGACAAAAAGTTCGCTATTTTTGTTCATGCCTATATTATTTTGAAGGACCTCTATCTCATTTCTTGCTTTTAATTTTGATGCTTCGTTTTCTGCTTCTACTTGTTCAGCAAGTGCAAAAAGTTTTTCATTAGCAATTCTATTATAGTCATCAACAGTTAGTAGATTGGTATTTTTATCATCTTTTTCTTCTAACGGAGGTCCGATAGTAGGAGTAGAACTTGTAACAGTATCGAAACGAGTTTCTCTAACCATTGTCAATGTCTGAGTAAACAACCCTTGGCTAAAATTATTACTAATTGCGGTGACACAGTATAAGTGTGTTAGCATATCTGTTTTTAATACATTATCGTATAAATCAGTTCCGTTGGCTTTACCAGATTTTAATATTAGATAATTATATCCGTTATTGCTAGTCAACATACTGTATCCTTTTTTAGACACTGCGCCAACATCTCCGAACTCTTCCTTTAATACTTTAGGAGGAAGATAGCCTTCTAACCAATGAGGGTCACCTTTGATGACCATAGATGCGTTAATCATACTGACTGATGCGCCCTTTGACTCATAATACTTTGCTCTAGCAAGTGCTAAGTTCTCTGGGTCAGTTGATTTTATAGTAGGTACAAAATCTGGGTCTGCCGAGGCTCGCAATACGCTATTGTAAATAATAGGATTATTTGCTTGACTTTTGATTATACTTTCAAAATCATCATTTGATAGTTTAGACAAAACATCATCGTCTAATTCTTCTAAAAGAATTATGTTTTTAGAATTTTTGTTTTTTGAGCCAGAAAGAATTTTTTGTGCGTTTTGTTTTACACCATTATTCCATCTTTCTTCTCCAGTTACATAGACCGCACTAGAAATGTAGTCTTTATATTGGCTGTCTACGCTTTCACTCTGGACTTTGTTTATATTCTTTTGACTATTTAACTTAACTCTTTCTTTTTCAATAATCTCTTTAAGTTTCTTTCTTTCTTCAATCTGGTCTGCAAGAATAGGATATGACCCATCTTCGCCTTGTAGTGCCAAGATTTCAGTTTGTATCTGGTCTATTGATTTGCCTTTGAAGAATTCATTAGTTTTTTCTTTTAACAATACGCCCGCTCTGTCGCCCGATTGTGGTCCTAAAGTTTGTGCATAAGCCTGTTCTAACGAACCCCTAAATGTATCGTTATCATATTCTTGTAAACTTTTAAGTGATGCTTGATAATTTTCATCTGCCTTTATTAGTAACTTTTCTAACTCTTTTTGTTGTTCTTGTGATTTGTTTAGGATATTTTTAAAATTTTCTAATAATTCATTTCCCTCTACTGTATCTGCTTTTATAATATTTTGATATGCGTACCAGTCTGATGGTACAGAATATGTTTTTGCCAGGTACTGGTCTTGTGTGATATTAAAATCTAATATCTGGTCATTCTTTCCAGTGAACAAATAATGATATATCTTGTTGACATGTTGTTCTTCTAAAAGTTCTTTAAATGTAGTCCCAAATTCTTTTATTTTAACGGTCTCATCTAAAGAATTTTGAGTTATCAGGTTCTTCTCATAATCTATGAAGAATTCGACATTATAAGCCATTGTTCCTGTTATTGGATTAAATCCTTTCTTTTTTGGAACTATCCAAGGAATAATTTTATAAACTTTTGACCTTTTCGAATTGTCCTCAGTTAGTTCTTCTTTTATCTTTAATGTATTAAGAACAATATCATCTATAATTTTAAATATGCTCAGAAGAGGAAGAACTTGGCCTACTTGGTTAGCCATCGGAGGTTTCATATTTTTGATTGTATCTGCTGTTACACCGCTCATAGTTGAATCTTTTATCAATTCTTTAAACTGCTCAGACATTGTTATTCTATAAGTGTTTTGTAAATCTTCAACTAAAAGAGGATGTCTTCGCTTTGTATTTTTATTCAATTCATCTATGAAACTTCCTTCTTTTGGTGTGCCATCTGTATCTTCTGTGACTCCCAAAGTATCATAAAGATTTTCTCCGACTATATATGTGAAAGTTCCTTCAGTTTTACTAACCGATGATTTATTTCCTATTACAGTGTCATTTAAAATAGTTCCTTGAAGAACCGTAGATGTTCCCCTTGCATCTGTTGTTGATGAAAGTCGTGTCACTTTTTGAAGTGTGAATGTTAATACTTTTGTTTGCGGCATTTTAACTGTTGAGCCGTCTGGTTTAACTCCTATGAAATTAATTTTCATATAGTAGTGAGCGGAGTCTACTCCTCTCCAGCCACACAAAGCAACCGCATTCTGTAAATTATCATTTAAACTTGTTTCGCCTACTTCTACGACAGAGAATTCTAAGTAAGTGGCTGTACCCGCAAGTTTACTAGATGATGCTATTCCGGCTCCTTGGGCATCTACTGTTAAATCTACAATATTGAATTCTGTAGTGACGCCGGTTTTTGCTATTGTTATTTTTACATCTTCTGGCCCTGGCCAACCGTCGTTAACGACTGTTTGTACATTAAGAGATTCGCCAAATTCTTGGTATCGTATGTCGGCCTCTCGGTCAACGACAAACCATTCCAGTGTATATGTATAACTTTCGTATACATCAAGTGGGTTTTCAAAAAAATCGTTTGAGTCTATTAACTCATTTAACGAACTTGCTTGAGAATTATTCATTTACTTACACCATTTTACCAATATTATCTTTACTCGGAATTTTAATAGTAGTTCCTGCTGAAAAATCTCTAATCGGGTCAATCATAATATCTGAATTTCTATGAGCGAATACCCACCAGTATTTTGCAGTGCCATACATCTCGTAACTACACAAATCTGGCCTCTCGTCAAATTTTCCGGGTATAGTATATTCTGTATCGTATGGGTCTTTATAGATAAACCTTTTCTTCATTATATCTAATATTGTATCATCGATAATCGCTGTTCTGTTCCACGGAGAATTTTCTTTATACATAGCCTTTGTCCTTTAAATTTCCTGCAAGATAATCTTTAACACTGAAGTTTTCTCGTATACTTTTTGGTGAATATGTAGTCGATAATGACAAGACAAACATATTTGAAACTGGAACTCTCATACCGCTATTAGTCTCTACATAGTCTATATCAGAATCTAGGTTCCAAGTAAAGTCACTAATCACGCACGGCACATTTTTGTATATTCCATGTGCATTAAATCGTAATATTGGCGGAGGCATTCCTGGGTCATTATCTCTTAACCATTGCATTTTCATCATACCTCTAATCCATAATGCCGCATTATATACATAGTCTGCTTCTTCTTCACTTCTTACAATCATCGGCGCAGTTATGTTTAGTTCCATATTTGCATGACTGTCAAATGCACGTTGTTGAAAGTTCGAATGCGTCAATCCGTATTCAGAATAGTTCGTACTACTAATAATTGATATCGTAGGAGTAAACGGAAAGTTCAGCCTCGCTGATGTAGAATCAGCATATCCAGTCCTCTGTTGGTTTTTATTTAAAATATTTTCATATCTACCACTCGGGTCTTCTAAATACACTGGTTGTTTTGTATAATATGGGGATGCCATAACCTTACTCCTAATTCATTATAACAGTATTTATCGTTGTATTATGTGCGTATATTATGCCAATATACGAATTTTGCTATATATAGCATTATACCACTTGACAAACGCAACTTTTATGTGTTATAATAGGTGTAACATTAGGAGAATTATACTATGGCAAGACGACAGAACTACTTAAACAATAAAGATATGTTGAAACAGATACATATCTCCAAGTCAAACTATTCTTGGTTTGAAGATAGAGATAAACATCATCAGCATGATATTATTCTGTATTCAACTAAAGAAATAGCAGACGCAGTAGAACAGGCAAGACAAAACAAAGCAAAACGCTTACAAAAATTGGCTTGGGACGCAAATACAGATAAAAAGAAAAAACAAGTTGATTTCGAAGTAGACCCCACTTCTTTCACTGAAGATGAAATTGTGTTTCGTATAATGGGTTTTGACCATATACCAGACGAACCGGGCAGAAAAGCAAATCCGAAAACAGTTGCAGACCACAAAGTAAAATTGCCATTTCCTGCATTCACCCATTACACATATGTAGATGGAAAACTTAACGAAGTGGGACTATCACATCATAATAAAGAGAAAGAGTTTGATTTAAGTGCTGGTAAAATCACAGCCGTATTAGCAACAATGTATATCA
>ERZ651770.811-NODE-811-length-14102-cov-4.533405_pt1 | contig 14102 bp, 10 predicted proteins | sample MGYA00514756_ERZ651770 | MGnify/ENA metagenome assembly ERZ651770
AAGCTTTAATTGTAAATATCAGATCTCTGCAAGACGATAAAGACAATGAAGCTAAGATAATATCTCTTACAAGCCCAACAGCATTAAACGGCAAAAGTACAACCTCTAAAAAGTTAGCAGAAACTTTATCCCTATTAGGCAATAAAGTTTTATTAGTTGATATTGGTGGCACCAATTTAAGATACGCATACTCTGACGGAGATTTTTCTACAATAAAAGATACTAATAAGATTCAGCTATCATGCATTAAAGGCTTTAATGAAATACTAACTAATTTAACTAAAGGTAAAAATGTAGATTCGTTAGTGATTTCTGTTGCTGGGCCAAAAATAAAAGGCTCTATCACAATGACTAATAGAGACTTCTCAATTAATGAAGAAGATATAAGAAATTCATTTCAATTTAAAACTTGTCATTTGTTAAATGATTGGGAATCCATCGGGCATAGCTTGGCTGCTTATGATGAGTCTGACATAGCTATTATCAAAGAAGGCACTGAATTCAATGATAATAGTTTTTTTATTGGTCCAGGAACAGGTCTTGGGGCTGCTCTGTTAATTGGCAATGATAACGTAATTCCTACAGAGATTGGTAATACAACAGGCTTAACTAAAGCTTTGTTAAAAAATTATGCAATTGATAATGATGATCACTTTAGAACCCTGGAAGATGTTCTATCGGGAAAGGCAATTTCAGATATTTATGAATATAAGACAGGCACTAGATTAACCTCAGAAGATATTGTTCAAAGATATGGCGGTGATGATGAGATGATTAATTTTGTAATCGATGGCTTTATTAAATCTTTAGCTGAAACTATCTCAGATATGGCCCTTACTTTTATCTCGGGTAAAGGAATATATATTGCTGGAGGATTGATTAGATCTATTTTTCAAATAATGGATAAAGATAAATTTATTGAAAATTTTTATGGTGATAAGAAATTAGTCCATTTACAAATACTAGAAATGGTTAAAATTGGTATTGTTGAAAAAGAGCATGCTTGTCTCCATGGAAATTTGAACTTCTATAAAAAAAATATAAATAAGGCTTAATAAAATTATGAGCAACAAAAAAGAATTGTATCTTGGTGATAATCTTATTAATTCATCAGATCTTGAAATATCTGGAAAAGAGGTAGTTATTGAGCATGAGAACTTTTATAAGATCTCAAATGTAAATAAAATGAGGCCCTTTTTTATGAGCATTGTGAGTGCTTATGATCATTGGTTATTTATTTCATCTACTGGCGCACTGAGCGCAGGGAGAAAAAATAGCAATAACGCTTTATTCCCATACTATACAGATGACAAAATATCAGAATCATTCGAAGTTACTGGAAATAAATCTATATTTCATGTCAACAAAAATGACAAAACCTATTTATGGGAACCTTTTACAAAATCTTGTGATCTTGTTTATAGAAATGAAAGAAATCTTTATAAAAACCTCAGGGGTAATAAAATAATTTTTGAAGAAATAAATCATGATCTAGGTATAAAATTTTCATATCAATGGTCTACCTGCGATAAATACGGTTTTATAAAAACATCTTCAATAAAGAATTTAAGTGAACAAAATCTATCATTATCCATCTTAGATGGGTTTCAAAATATATTACCTTGGGGCCTTGATGAGGGCATACAAAGCAGCACAAGTAATTTAGCAGATGCATACAAAAGAAATGAACTAGATTTTGATTCAAAAATAGGAATTTATGCTCTAAGCGCAACCATAGTTGACCGTGCAGAACCAAGTGAAGCATTAAAATCAAATGTAGTATTTCATCTTGGTTTAGAAAGCAATAAGGTTTTACTATCATCAAATCAGCTAGATAAATTTAGAAAAGGTCATCAGTTACGAGAAGAGCTTGATATTAAGGCTGAAAGAGGTGCTTATTTTATAAATTCAGACTTTTCTTTAGAACAGAATGAAAAAAAAGAATGGTTGTTTGCAGCAGATATTAATAAATCTTCTTCAGATATCGCTACCTTAAAGAATGAAATTATTACTAATAACAATCTAATTAAAGAAATAAAGAAAGAAATACTCAATTCATCAAATGATCTTTATAAACTCGTAGGTTCTTCAGATGGCATTCAGCTCTCAACTGACAGAAGAAGAAATATAAGACATTTTGCAAATACACTTTTTAATATCATGAGAGGAGGGATATTTGATAGAGATTATATTATTGAAAAAGATGATTTTATTAAATATATAGGTAATGCTAATAAAAAACTCAGCAAGGATATGACACCTACTTTTGCTGAATGGCCAGATAATTTTGATTTAAACTTTTTACGAGATGCAACAAGTGCCTTAAAGTCTAATGTCCTTAAAAGACTCGCTACAGAATATTTACCAATTAAATTCAGCAGAAGGCATGGAGATCCAAGCAGACCGTGGAATAAATTTTCTATCAATACACGTGATGATGCAACGGGTGAAAAGGTTCTTGATTATCAGGGTAATTGGAGAGATATATTTCAAAATTGGGAAGCATTAGCATACTCATATCCTCAATTTATTGATGGGATGATATATAGATTCCTAAATGCCTCTACCTTTGATGGATATAACCCTTACAGGCTAACAAAAGATGGATTTGATTGGGAAACTATTGAACCAGATAATCCTTGGTCTTACATTGGTTACTGGGGTGACCATCAAATTATTTATTTATTAAAATTCTTAGAATTTTCTGAAAACTATTTTCCTCAAAGGCTTGATTCATTTCTTAGCAAAAATGATTTTGTATATGCAAATGTCCCTTATGAAATCAAGGACTATAAGTCCATTTATGCAGACCCAAAAAATACTATAGATTTTAATTTTAAATTAGCAGAGAAAATTGAACGAGATAGGATTAATGAGGGAGCAGATGGGGCTATTTTAAAGAATTACCAAGGATTAATTCATGAAGTTAATTTCCTTGAAAAAATATTGACTACAGTCCTAGCAAAGTTATCAAATTTTATACCTGGTGCAGGCATTTGGATGAACACACAAAGACCAGAATGGAATGATGCCAATAATGCTCTTGTTGGGAATGGTGTTTCAATGGTAACCCTTTATTATTTAAGACGTTTTCTAAGCTTCTTTAAAAATGTACTTGAAAAGAATTCATCTTCTTCATTTGAAATATCAACTGAACTATTTCATTTTTTTGAAAAATTAAATACATCATTTAGTGCATTAGATTTAAATTTAAATCATAAAGACCGTAAAAGATTTGTTGATGGCATTGGAGAGGTTGCAGCTGAGTACAGAGATAGAATTTATACTTCTTATTTTTCTGGTACCAAAGAGTCATTAGATAAGTCTCGAATAATTCAATTTTTTGAAATAGCAATCAATGCCTTAGAGAAAACAATTGAAACCAATAAAAGAGAAGATGGTCTTTATCATGCTTATAATCTTGTAAATCTTGGTGATCAAGAAATTACTATTGATAGACTTTCTGAGATGCTTGAAGGTCAAGTGGGTGTTTTAAGCTCTGGTTATCTTTCTGAAGAAGAAAGTTTATCTGTTTTAGATAGCTTAAAAGATAGTGATTTATTTTGGGATGATCAATATAGTTATATTCTTTATCCAAACAAAGAATTATTAGGGTTTTTAGACAAGAATATTATTCCTGAAAAGGAATTTAATAGATCGTCCTTGCTTCATGAGCTAGTTAAAGACGGTAATAATCAAATTATAGAAAAAGATATTAATGCAAAATATCATTTCAATGGGTTATTTCATAATGCTGGATCATTACAAGATGAGCTTGAGAAACTCCCCGAAAAGTATCAATCTTTATTAAAAGAGGAAAAAGATATTATTTTAGACATATTTGAACATGTCTTTGATCATAAATCCTTTACAGGAAGGTCTGGAACTTTCTATGGATATGAGGGATTGGGATCAATCTACTGGCATATGGTTTCAAAACTGCTATTAGCTTCTGCAGAGGTTACTCAAAAATCTATCTCCAACAAAAGTGATTCAAAAATTATTGGGAGATTTTTTGATCATTATTTTGAAATTAATGAAGGAATTGGAGTCAATAAATCGCCTGAATTATATGGAGCTTTTCCTACAGACCCATACTCACACACACCTAGGGGAAGGGGTGTTCAACAACCTGGTATGACAGGTCAGGTAAAAGAAGATATTGTAAGTAGATTTTATGAATTAGGTTTTTTTGTCAATGAAGGCAAAATTAGCTTCGAACCAACCTTATTGCGAAAAACTGAATTCATGTCTGAAGAAAAATCTTTTAAATTTGTAAATTTAGAACATGATATTAATTATCTTGAATTACCCATAAATTCTTTAGCATACACAATCTGTCAAGTTCCAATAATTTATAGTCTATCTGACAGAGAGGACATTAAAATTTCATACAAAGATAATACTGAAAAACTAATTAATGGTCATGAGTTAGATATTGAAAGCTCACAAAGTATTTTTAATAGAACAAATTTAATCAACGCTATATATGTAAACGTTATGAAATGAAAAAAATAAGATTTTTTATTATTACTTCATTTTTATTAGTTTCTTGTAGCGAATCTGGAGACTTGAGTATGAACAAGAGTGCGAAAGAATTTATAGGCAACCCTGAATATCCTGCAATCTCATACGGTGGATATAGAGGAAAATCTAGACAGGAACAACCTTCAATAAATGAAATTAAGGAAGATCTTTATATAATGCATGCTCAAGGATTTAGAGTTTTTAGAACATACGATCTTCATCACCCATTTGCAGAAAATACTCTTAAGGCTATAAAAGAAATCAAACAAACTGATCCAAGCTTTGAAATGTATGTGATGCTTGGTGCATGGATTCAATGCAAAGACGCCTTTACAGAAAAACCAATTAATCATGAAGAAGATTATGAAGGTAATAAATTTGAGATAACTGAAGCAGTTAGATTAGCCCAAGAATATCCTGATATTGTAAAAATAATTGCTGTTGGTAATGAAGCTATGGTTCATTGGGCGTGGAGCTATCACGTGCCTCCGAAGTTTGTTTTAAAATGGGTAAAACACCTCCAAGACTTAAAACTTAATGGCGTTCTTAATAATGATTTATGGATCACAAGCTCTGATAATTTTGCATCATGGGGAGGGGGCTCAGCAGAGTATCATAATGAGGATCTTAATGAGTTGATTAGATCTGTTGATTTTGTTTCTATGCACACCTATGCATTTCATGACACCCACTACAACCCCAGTTTCTGGAATTTGACAACTACACCAGAAAATCTAAACAAAAAAAATATCATCATGGATGCAATGCAAAGGGCAGTAGATTATGAGTTAGACCAATTCGAAAGTGTTCAGAACTACGTTCGTAATATTGACCCATCAAAAGAAGTGCATATTGGAGAAACAGGATGGTCAAGCGTTGCTTCTGATCTATATGGTTACAGTGGCAGTGAGGCGGCCGATGAATATAAGTTAGGCTTATATTATCAAATGATTACAGATGTATGTTTTGTTAAATCAATTTCTTGTTTTTACTTCTCTGCTTTTGATGAGCCTTGGAAGGATTCAAATAATGAAAATGGCTCAGAAAATCATTTTGGGCTTTTTACGGTAGATGGAAAAGCAAAATATCCATTGTGGGAAAAAGTGGATAGTGGTGTTTTTAATGATTTATCAAGAGGAGGCAACTCAATAGTAAAAACATATAATGGAGACCTCGAAGCTTTGTTGAGAACCTCTAATATTCCACCAATTAATAACAAAGAGGAATAATTATGAAAAATATTTATGCATTAGGGTTGATATTTTTTTCTATTTATTCAATTAGCCTTGAAGTAAAAATCCAAGACAACACAATGACTGTTGACGGTAATCCATATTATATGAAGGGAATTTGTTATCACCCTGTAAAGATTGGAAATACAAAAAGAAGTTTTGAGACTTTAAATGAAGACTTAATCCTGATGAAGGAGGCTGGCGTTAACACAATTAGAGTATATGAACCTATTGATGACATAGCTGTATTAGATAAGCTTTCTAAGGCAGGGATAAAGGTAGTTATAAGTTTTGGTTACAATCAAAAAGGACGATTTGATATTGTTTCAGGGACATTTATAGACTATGTCAGGAAATATAAAAATCATGAAGCTATCCTGATGTGGGAGCTAGGTAATGAATATAACTATAACTCTCAATGGTTTGGTGGTGATATTAATAATTGGTATAAAGCAATGGAACTAGTTTCTCAGATGATTCAAATTGAAGATCCTTATAGATTGGTATCTTCAGCTCATGGAGATTTACCAAGTATTGATGTGCTTAGTATTGCACCCAGTATTCAAGTATGGGGAATGAATGTATATAGATGGGATCAACCAGAATCAATTTTTGAAGAGTGGAAAGCAATTAGTAATAAACCTATGTATTTTGCAGAACTTGGTGCTGACAGTTACATGACCAAATCAACAGAAAAGTACACAGAAGGTGAGAACCAATTTGCTCAAGCTAATGCAAATAAAATTATTTTAGATCAGGTTTTATCGAACAGTGACAAGAATATTGGATCATTCATCTTTCAATTTACTGATGGTTTATGGAAAGCAGGCAATCCTAAGAAGCAAGATATTGGTGGATCTGCACCAAATAGTGACGGTACGCCTTATGACGGCACAGCAAACGAAGAATATTGGGGAATAGTAGATATTAATAGGAATAAAAAAATAACCTTTGATGTTGTAAAAGATGCATACGTAAATTTTGACATCAAATAAATATATGAGTACAGGGGGTGTTCATATGAATAATGTAGAAGAAATTAATAATAGCGTTCCGATGGGACAAAAAATTGCTTTTGGTCTTGGGATGCTAGCAAATCAATTGTTCCCTGCCTTATTATCTATTTTTATAGTCGTTTTAATTCAAGATCTTGGCTTTAACCCATTACTATATGGAATTATTGCTTTTGTGCCAAGATTTATCGATGCCATTACTGACCCATTAATGGGTTTTATTTCAGATAATACAAAATCAAAATGGGGAAAAAGAAGACAGTATGTTTTTTTTGGAGGCATTCTGACTGGAATTGCATTTATATTGTCCTGGCAACTATATCCAGAAAATGGTCAGGTTTTTAATTTTTGGTATTTTTTAATATTTAATCTTCTTTTTTATCTTGGTATAACAATTTTTGGAATCCCCTTTGTTGCAATGGGTTATGAAATGAGTGAAAACTTCCATGAAAGAACAAGAATTATGGCAGTATCACAATTCATAGGTCAGTTTGCTTGGGTCCTTGCTCCATGGATCTGGATTATTATTTATGATCCAAATATTTTTGCAGATCCGGCATCTGGAACAAGAATACTTTCTGTTGTATTTGGAATAATGTGTACTTTGTTGGCTATTGTTCCTGCTATTTTCATTAAAAGTAAATCAACATTAAATGATGATCATTTGGTTCCTGTAACAAAAGAAAACATTGGTAAAAGTTTTACAAACATTTTTACTATCTTTGGGGATGCATTTCAAAACGTGCCATTTAGAAAGCTTTGCATAGCAACTTTTTTAGTTTTTAACTCGTTTCAAACAATTGCTGCATTTTCATTTTTTATAATTGTTCATTACTTATTTTCTGGTGATGCCTCAGCTGCAATTCCATGGCCTACGCTTCACGGAAGTGTCGGCGCACTTGTAACAACTTTTATGGTAATTCCTTTGGTGTCAAAAATGGCACAAATTTATGGTAAAAAAGAAACTTTTATTATCTCTCAAAGTATCTCAGTTATTGGCTACATTTTATTTTGGTTCTTGTTTATTCCAGGAAAACCTTACATGTTTTTATATGCACTACCATTCTTTTCATTTGGAATTGGAGGTTTATTCACCTTGATGATGAGCATGACATCTGATGCTTGTGATTATGAAGAGTTGCAAAATGGTCTTCCAAGAAAAGAAGGCTCTTTTGCTGCTATATACTGGTGGATGGTAAAGCTTGGAACTGCATTAGCTGGTCTTATATCTGGTTTGATTATGTGGTACGTGGGTTTTTCTCCCGATGCATCTTCGCAGCCAGATGGAGCTTTAACCGGTTTAAGAATTGCTTACTCAACAATACCAGTTCTGGGAACACTTTTCGCTATTTATATAATGAGTGATTATGAAATCGATGAACAAAGAGCTGCTGATATAAAAAATCAATTAAATAAGATTAATGGAGAAATGAATTAATTATGTCTTTAAGAGATGAAAAAATTAAATCCTTGCTAGGTATTAATTTAGATGATTTAAAAGACGGAGAGTTGCAAGAATTATGCAATGAAATCCTAGAAAGTAAAATTCATGGCTTGTGTTTTAGTTTATATGAAGACGAACAACAACCTGGTGACTTTGTTAATGATGAGCAGATTATCAGACGTTTAAATATATTGAAGCCTTACACAGATTGGATAAGAACCTTTTCATCAATAAGTGAGCATGCAAGAATTGTTGAAATAGCCGTAGACATGGGTTTTAAAACATTAGTAGGTGCATGGTTGTCAGACGACCTCAGTAATAACGAAAAAGAAATTGATGGCTTATTAAAATTATCAAGTGAGGGTTTGGTAAATATAGCAGCAGTAGGCAATGAAGTTATTTATCGAAAAGAATTAGAGGAGCATCAGTTAATTTCTTATATAGATCATGTTAAGGCAAATACTCCTAGTATTCCGGTGGGTTATGTTGATGCTTACTACGAGTTTAGAGACAGACCCAGCATAACCAACGCTTGTGATATTATTCTCGCAAACTGTTATCCATTTTGGGAAGGCTGTGCTTCTGAGTATTCTTTGTTGTACATGAAAGATATGTACAATGAGGCTATTAAAGCCTCTAATGGAAAAAAAGTTATTATCACAGAGACTGGATGGCCAAGCAAAGGAAGTGATTTATGGGGAGCGCATCCTTCATATAGAAATTATCTTAAGTATTTCATAGATGCTCAGCTTTGGTCTAAAGAAGAAAATATTGATATGTTTTATTTCTCATCATTTGATGAGTCGTGGAAAGTAGAAGCAGAGGGTGATGTTGGTGCTTATTGGGGTATTTGGAATAAGGATGAGAAGATAAAATTTTAATAAATAAATCTTATTTCTCTTTATGTTTATTTTATTTTTTTTGTGTATAATTCCTCACCATAATGGCAGATAAAAAACAAACAAAAGTATATTTAATACCTGAGGGTGAAACACGTGATAGTCATACGTATCACTATACAGCTATTAAAACTAGGAAGTTTACTCTTGAAAATAAGAAGATGAGAATGAAGAAATTCAATCCAGCTAAAAGAGTTCACGAATGGTTTGTTGAGGCAAAACTTCCGCCTCATAATTAAAAGTTATTCTTTAGTTTTCTAGCCTTAGTGCTGTTGAAGAAATATCATCCCTGAAGCTTGCTTCATCAAATCCAGTGCATCTTTTTCTGATATTTTCTGGTATCGCAATATCTCTTAATGAAATAAATTTATTATCAACTTTTCTTCCAAAAACTAGAAAATGAACATTATGATCATTAAATCTTTCAATATGATTAATCATATCCCTTTTGTTTAAATAAAATTTCTCATCAAAGACTCTCACTAATGTATCGGCACCAATTATAAATACACTATTGGGAAACATTTCAGCTTTCTCACTAAACCTTCCTGCTGAAGTCATTACCCAACTATCATTTTCATTAAATTGATCTAGTGTTCTTTTAATTTCATGAAACGTTAAAGGTGGTTTGTCAGCATTTTTTGCACATATTTCAAAAGTTGCTCTCATGCCTGTTTTCTTTTCTGCAAGTTCTCTCATTTTTAGATGACCGTCATGGAGAGGATTAAATGAACCTGGAAAAATTAATTCAGGAGTAGATTTATCGCTAGAAACAAAATTAATCTTATTATTTAGCAGTTTTTTCCACGATCTTCTAGCTTTTGTTTCTTGTAATTCTATACTCTCATCATGAATTGGTAGAGCTTTTTTTATACCACAACTTTCTGCAATTAAGCTTAAGACATATTCTGTAATGAGCTCTTCCTCTTCCTCTCTAGTTCTTTTACCTTTTTCTAATATGCATGAAATGCTTTTTGTATATGATTCAGTTTGAATAGCTATATAAAATTTATGTTCACCAATTTTATTGTATGTAGTGGCTAAACTTGCAGTAACTGCAACTCCAATTAAATATTTGGTATTAATATCTTGCTCTATTTGCATACATTTCTTATAAGCATTCGCAGACATGCTGAGGCATGTGCTTAAGGAGCAATAATGATCTGGTTTTTTATTAAGGAAAATATCCATAGATTTTTTAGAGTAGGGTATGTATGACTCTAAAACAGTATTACTTGCACCAGGAACTTTTAAAAATGATGAAACCGCGTTAGTGCCACCTCCACTAGACACATACACTAATTTATATTTAGATTCATGTATCTTCTTAATTAGATTGGTTCTTTCTAGCATTGATAATTATGTATTTAATTTCTGTGCATTTTAACCTATTAAATAATTTCATTGCTAAAATGAATCTATGAAAACCTTCTCTACAGTATTTATATTTCTTTTATTCACATTAACATCTTATTTAAATTCTTCAGAGATTAAACAAACTACATTTGCCTATTGGGATAAGCCTGATGTTGAAATTTTTTACTTAACACCAAAAAAAATAGACATAAACACCCAAATATTATTTGTTATTCATGGAAATAACAGAAATGCAGAAGATTATATTTCAGCATGGATACCATTTATAGAAAATAAAAATATAATTGTGGTTGCGCCTAAGTTTGATAAAAATAACTTTAGGTATTTTTTTCTCTTAGAATCCGCAACATCTTCAGGGGAAATAAATAAAAATTCAGATGAATACATCAATAAATCTATATCTTTATTTTTTAATTTTTTTAAAAGTAAATACTCATTAGATACTAATAAATATAAGATGTTTGGCCACTCTGCTGGAGCTCAATTTACTCACAGATATATGTTATTGAGTGATGATAGAAGAATTTCAAATGCTGTTATTGCAAACGCAGGCTGGTATACATTTTTAAATGGAGAGAATTTTCCATATGGTATTAAGAATACACCTATAGATATTTCAAACGATCATATTAAATGGTTTATGTCTAATAAGGCTTCTTTATTAATTGGTAACAATGATACTAAATTAAATAATGTAAATTCATCGAAAGGTGCAATGAGACAAGGGGTCACAAGAGTAGATAGGGCAAACACTTATTTCAAATCATTGGTAAACATTGCAGATACCAATAATATTGCCTTTAGATGGAGCTTTAAAGTTATAGATGGAGTCAGTCATGACTATACAAAAATGACTCCAGTAGCAGCAAAAATATTACTTCAAGATATTAATTCTATTAATTAATTTGTGTTACTTACAATAAACTCTTCTGCTTTGCTTAAAATTAGTTTTTTTCTTTCAGGGTCAAGCTTTGTTAAAGCATTCACCATTAATGATAGTCTTGGATTGGTTTTAAAAAAATTAAGATTATTTTCTATAAATCTCCAGTAAAGACCATCAACAACATCGCACCATTCCCCCTTTTTATAGTTAGACATTCTGAGCATATAGCTTGAACCGCAAATATATGGTTTTGTAGAAAAGATACCGCCATCAGCAAAAGTTCCCATCCCATAGACATTAGGAACCATTACCCAATCTGCTGAATCTATATACATCTCCATAAACCATTTATGAATAGCATTGGGATCAATACCAGATAGGTTCATTAAATTTGAGATAATCATTAATCGATTAATGTGATGGGTGTAACCAAGATTAATAGATTCTTTTATAGCACTGTCTAAGGGGGGTATACCAGTTTCACCTGTATACCAAGATTCTGATAATTCTTTTTTATGATTCCAAAAATTTTGTTGTTTATATTGAGGCATGTTATCCCAATACACGCCCATAATGAATTCTCTCCAACCAAGAACTTGTCTTATAAAACCTTCAACAGAGTTAAGAGGTATACCATCTTTTGATTCTAGATATTTCTTCTCAACTTCACTTATACATTCAAGCGGATCAAGCAAGCCTGAATTGAAATATGGAGACAACAAGGAGTGAAACATAAAAGCACTATCTTTATTAATTGCATCTTGAAAAGATCCAAAATAAGGCAAATATTTATCAATAAAAATATTAAACTGCTCTAAGGCACCTTTATGAGTAACTGCCCAATTAAAATTTTCAAGATCACCATGGGATAGATTAAAAATCTCTTCAACCTCTATCATTACCTCCAGTGTAATTTGATCTGTAATAATATTATTTCTATTAGGAATATCTGATTTAAGTTTAGAAATGCTCTGCCTATTTTCTTTATCAAAATTCCATTTACCACCTATGGGCTTAGAATTTTTATCCATAAGAATATTAAATTTCTTTCTTAACCATCTGTAATAAAATTCTTGAATTGTTGATTTTTTATCTTTTGCCCAATATTTATAATCCTCATCAGTAGTAATAAACTTTTTATCCTCAAAAACTTCCAGGGTAACTCTCGAAGACTGACAAAAATACATTAAGTCTTTTAAAGTTTTATATTCCGACGGTTTTGAAACATAAAGAGAAGAAAAGGGGTCTTTGGAATATAAGCTAGAGAGATAATCTATTAGGCTTGAAGGATTGTTAGATATTTTTTCATGTTTAATATTTTTATATTGAATTTGTTCAATGAAATGCCTAAAAGAACTTATTTGAAATACCAATTTATGCTTATGATTAGCAATCTCATAAAAACTATCATGAGGTTCATACATAAGTAGCAGATTCTGCTCATCTAAGTGCTCAAAGACTTTATTATTCTTTGATAACTGATCTGGAAAAACCAACAATAATGATTTCATATCCTTTTAATTTAACAAAATTAATATAAATGCGGTATTAAATTTATAATTCAAAAAAATTATGTCTCAATTTATGTTTTGAGGTACTAATAGCTCTCTAACTTTTTGACCATTTAAGTCCTTTAATTCAATTAGATATTCTTTTTTTTCAGTATCAATGGTGATTAGGCCATAGTTTTCACCTGAATACATGTCACCAATCATTGCATCATCAACCTCTTTTGGTCTTCCAATAAATTTTGATGGCGATAACATCTTGTTAAGTGATGAAGATGTAATTTCAAATAAATTATCTTCTTCATAAATAGCACCCTGGTGTCTATCACCCGAAATAATTAATACTGGAATTTTTGATTGTTTCAATAATTTTTTCATTCTTATATGTTCATGAGGAAAATTAGACCATTTTTCAAATCTATGAGAAGTCGCCAGTAACTGTATTGATGTTGAAATAATTACTAAGTCTGCTTTTTTGTTAATAGTTTCCTCTAACCACGCCCATTGTTTATTACCCAATATGGTTGAATTTAAATCCAAATTCTTTTGAACAGATAAGTATAAAATTCTGAATAAATAAAGAGAAACATTCTCTTCTACCGATTCAAATTCCATAAAACGTCTAGGAAGAAAAAAGTTGCTATTTTTATAGCCGCCTTCTCTCTCTGCTTCATAAATTTCAATAGAATCACCAGTTATTGCGCGTGCTAAAATAGTTAAACGAGGCTTTAAATCACTTAAATTTACAGCGTGTAAAATATCAGCTTGTTTTTTTTTACTTCTTCGTTTAAAGTAGTAAGCTAGTTTGGTAAATATAAATTCATCTGGCTCGAACATTTTTTGGGTATCTGGTAATTAGTATCTGGTATTTTGTATTCAATTTTTTGCTTGATTCAAGATACTTGTTACTAAAATCTATATCATTATATCATTAAGTTACACAAATCTTTTAAGGCTTCTATCACTTCTAAATCATCTGTTAATGGTTCAACAACTGCTACTTCAACAGATAAACGTTTTGGTAAACCACTATGAATTAATTTAGCTGCATCAACCAACAACCGTGTAGAAACTGTTTCAGCTAAACCTAGTTCTGTTAGATTTCTAATTTTAGTAGCTATGTTTACCAACTTTTTAGCAATTGAGCTATCTATCCCTGTTTCATTTACTAAAATTTCAGCTTCAATTTTCTCTTCAGGGTATGCAAATGAAGTGGCTA
>ERZ651770.815-NODE-815-length-14080-cov-4.583589_pt1 | contig 14080 bp, 14 predicted proteins | sample MGYA00514756_ERZ651770 | MGnify/ENA metagenome assembly ERZ651770
CATTTTTACCAAAAAAAGGAGCTTCAATAGCAATTTCGTCTGGGTTAAAAGTATCTATTAACTCAAGTGTTCTTTCAAAAATGAGTTTTAATTTTAAGTAATGATCATCATATTTTTGCAATAACAATTCATTCATCTGTATAAATTCCATTTTTTTACCAACAACCTTTATAATTCCAAAGCCCATGATGGTGGTTCCAGGGTCAATTCCTAATATAATTTTCTCAACCTTCAAAAGTTATGTTGTTTTTACTTTTAGAATTATACATTCATTTCACAAATTTAATTAATTATTTTTGGAAGTATTTGGCCTCAAAAACTATGTATTAAGTGATTAAATTTTCACTAAAAAGCATATTAATTGAAATTTTCATTCAAAAGATTTTTGACCAAAAATGAGGCATTTTTGATGTTTTTTAGTAAAAAAAACTATTTTTTACTCCTTTTTTAACAAAAAAGGAGATTTTTTAAAAATTTAAAAATAGAATTTTTTTAATATATATAGACTGGTTAATCAAATAAACTTGCCATGATGTTTTCAGCCTGATTCCATAGAAATAACACTAAAATTAAAAGCATAATTAACATCAAACCTTTTTTAGGTTTGGATGCTCTTCGCCTACCAAATTTTCTTTGAAACTTCATAATTAATTTTTTGTTAAGTACTAAGGTAGAAATTTAGATTCAATAAATATATTTTAGAAACCTAAGAAATATTATAATTTTACAGCACGTAACATCTCACGTTTTCCCGGAGGGCCAGGTAATCTTTCTACGCTAAAACCTACAGATTGCATGGCTCTTCTTACACTACCTTTTGCAGCATAAGTAACCAACACCCCTTCTGATTTTAAAGCTAAAAACATTTTGAAAAAAATTTCCTCAGTCCACAATTCTGGCTGAACTCGCGCACCAAATGCATCAAAATAAATAACATCAAACTTATTTTCATCATCTATTTCATGAAAAAATTGTTTTCTCTTCAAAAGTGAGAAGTTGGGAGTAATTTGGTGTTTCTCCTCCCAAGAACACGAATGAAATGATTCAAAAATTTTAGTAAATTGGATTGCACCTAACTCAGCAACATAATTTAATTTTAAAAGCTCTTCCTCAAAAATAGGATAGGCCTCTACTCCAACATACTCAATAAATAGCTTATTTTCTTGTGCTTCTAAAAACGTCATAAAACTATTTAATCCAGTTCCAAAACCAATTTCTAAAACAGCTATTTCATTAGTAGTTTTATAATTCAATCCATGTTGGATATAAACATGATTAGCTTCCTGAATAGCACCATGGATAGAATGGTATTGTTCATTCCATTCAGGAATATGAATGGTAGTTGATCCGTCTGAAGTTTTTATAATTTCTCTTTTCAAGGATGGGGTGCTAGTACTTATTATTTTTTTAGTAATACTCCATTAGCCTCAAAAGCAAATTCCATAGCAGACTCTGTAATATTAGCAATTTCCTCAGATGATTTCCCTGCATCTTCTGCATAATGTTTTAAATCTGCTACAGATACCTCATTTACAAATGCCTTACCGGCAACAATTACTTCTTTTCCAGCAGCGTCTAAAGGCATGAAAAATCCATAATCTTTAAATCGAACCATAATAGTTTCGTCGTCATTACCAGCTGGTAGTGTCATCCAACATCCTTTTTTTGAACAAACCTCTTTAATATTAGCATTAAATTTTAAATTAATGGTGTCTCCTAATTTTAATGCTTTATAATTTGATAAAGCGTCATTAGAAGATAGATAATCTGATGCAGATACGGTATCTCCAAAACTACTGTAAGTATTTTCAACTATTTTATTTTCTTTATTAGTATCTTTTTTAGCTGAATTACAAGCTACAATTACAAAAGATAACAACATAACTATTCCTATTTTATTCATATCAAAAAAATTTAATTTTATACAAATCAAAGATAGTTGTTAAAATAAAAACTACGAGTGCTTTTTTACTTAAAAAAATAAACAATTTTGTTTACATTTGTTTGTATACACTTATAAATAAGCATGGCTACGGATATCATAATTAAACCTGTAAAAGACTCTAAAATCGGCAATGTAGACTTTAGTAACTTACCTTTTGGAAAAGTTTTTTCTGATCACATTTTTCAATGTGAATATATTGGTGGTACATGGCAAAATCCAATCATTAAACCCAACGAACCTATTCACCTAAACCCTGCAGCAAAAATATTTCATTATGGTCAGTCTATTTTTGAGGGAATGAAAGCCTATAAAGATATTCATGGAGAAGTTTTTTTATTTAGGCCAGAAGAAAATTGCAAACGTCTTAATCTTTCTGCAAAACGCTTGATGATGCCAGAAATCCCGGCAGAATTATTTATGGATGGTTTAAATAAATTACTAGAAATAGATAGTGATTGGATTCCTACAACAGAAGGAAGTTCTTTATATGTTCGTCCTTTTATGTTCGCTTCTGGTGAAGGGCTTCATGCATCACCGGCAGACTCCTATACTTTTATAATTTCTACGGCCCCTTCAGGAGCATATTTCTCTGGGAAAGTAACTGTTTTAATAGAAGAAAAATATGCTAGAGCCGCAAATGGAGGAGTTGGTTTTGCAAAAGCAGGTGGAAATTATGCTGCACAATTTTACCCTACTCAACTAGCCATAGAAAAAGGTTATAATCAGGTAATTTGGACCGATGATAACTCGCACCAATTTATTGAGGAGGCTGGTGCAATGAATATTTTTATTCGTATTGGAGAGATCTTAATTACTAGCCCAACAAGCGACAGAATACTTGACGGTATCACAAGGAAAAGTATTTTACAAATTGCAAAAGATCAAAATATAGCCATTGAAGTTCGAAAAATTTCTGTTAGCGAAGTTGTTCAAGCTGCTAAAGAAGGAAACTTGAAGGAAATGTTTGGTGCTGGAACTGCGGCTGTTATATCTCCTATTGCCGGATTTGGTTATCAAGGAGTTGATTACGAATTACCAGAGTTAAAAGACACCTATGCATCTTTATTTAAAGAGAAAATCACAGATATTCAAACCAATAAATCCGAAGACCCTTACGGTTGGAGAGTAAAAGTTTAAGTTTTGAAAAAACTATATTCTTTAGTTGTATTCGTTATGTTAGTAACGGGATGTACTAGAAAGGATATTTCCATTGATAAAACTAGCAAAGCAAGCCAATACATTACAATTTTAGGAACGGCTCAAGATGGTGGTTTTCCTCATATAGGTTGTCAAAAAAAATGCTGTGATGATTTCTATGAAGGTATATCACCAAAACAAAAGGTAGTTTCCCTTGGGTTAATTGACAGGGAGGCTCAACAAAAATTCTTATTTGAGGCAACTCCAGACATTTCTACTCAATTAGCAGATTTAGAAAAAAATCATCTAAGAACAAGTTCCATTATAGATGGTGTTTTTATAACCCATGCACATATGGGACATTATGCTGGATTGTTATATTTTGGAAAAGAGGCACTCGGAAAAAAAGATATCCGTGTTTATGCGATGCCAAAAATGAAAAATTTCTTAATCAATAACGGTCCTTGGAGTCAATTAGTTACAAATCAAAATATTGCATTTTCAGACTTAAAAAAAGACAACGCCATTCAACTTAATAATTCATTAAAAGTTACCCCTTTTCTTGTTCCTCATAGAGATGAATTTTCAGAAACTGTGGGGTATAAAATTGAAGGAAAAAACAAATCAGCTCTTTTTATTCCAGATATAAATAAATGGAGTTTGTGGGAAAAAAATATTGTAGAAGAAGTTAAAAGAGTTGATTATGCATTCTTAGATGCAACATTTTTTAAAGAAGGAGAAATTAATAGGCCTATGAGCGAAGTACCTCACCCTTTTATTGAAGAAACTATTGACTTATTCAAAAATGAATCGTTAACAACTAAAAATAAAGTGATTTTTATTCATTTTAATCATACCAATCCCGCATTGCAACCTAATTCTAAAGAAAGAAATGAACTAACTTTATTAGGATATAAATTTGCTAAAGAAGGGAAACGATTTGAACTTTAAAAGCAATCATTATTTTTTTAAAATTGAACCAATATTTGGCTTAAAATAATTAGGTCCTTTTAATACTTTTCCGTCTTTACGAAAAATTGGATGCCCATCCTCTCCTAATTTACTCATATTACTGCGCTGAATTTCATCAAAAACCTCCGCAATCTTGTATTGCATTCCGTGCTCTATAATGGTTCCTGCCAAAATATATAACATATCTCCTAAAGCATCTGCAACCTCCACTAAATCATTTGCATTAGCCGCTTCAAGATATTCTTCATTTTCTTCTTTCATTAAATTAAAACGAAGTAAATTTTTTGCTGCCCCAAGATCTGCTGTCGGTTCATTTTTAATTCCTAATCCAAATGCTGTATGAAACTCGTGAACGGCGTCTGTGTATTTTTTCATAATTTATAGATGTGTTATTTTAAATCATTTTTTTAAGAAAACTGGCTGGAGCTATTTTTAAAATAAAAGCTATCAACCTCCATCGCTTAGATATGTAAGCAACTCTTTTCTTTTTCTTTATCGCTGTATAAATTTGTTTAGCTGCTTTTTCAAGAGAGACCATCCAAAAGATACCATCTCCTAATGCCATTGCTGTATCTACAAATCCTGGACGAATATCAGTAATAAAAACTTTATTTGATTTGATGGTTTTTGTTTTCATGTATAGACTTTCTAAATAAGCTTTTTGATAAGCCTTTGATGAAAAATATGCTGGTGCTCCTCTATTTCCTCTGATGGAGGCTATGGAGGTAATACCTACCAAATGACCAAATCCTTGATTTCTGAATAAATTAAATGATAAATCATACAACTTGGTAGCTCCTACTACATTTGTAAAGATGGTTTCTTCCTCTTTATTCCAAGCTAACGTTGGATTAATATGTCCAACACCAGAAGATTGTATGATAAGATCTATTGTTGTAAATTCTTTTATAATTTCATTGAATACATTTTCTACCTCATCTACTTTTTGAATGTCATTTTGAGCAACATATACCTGATTAGAATATTGTTTTTTTAGCACCTCTAACTTCTCTAATCTTCTTCCAGTAATGGCTACTTTATACCCATCTTTTAGTAATAATTCAGAAATTTCTTTTCCAATGCCAGAAGTTGCTCCAAAAACAATTGCCGTTTTCATTTAATTTGTAATTTTGTTAAAAATACATAATTTATGTTTACAAAAGGTCGAATCATTTTTGCTATTATTTTCATCATAGCTTTTGTCATTTTTATGGTAATTTCCTACAAAAAAGATTCAAAAAATCATCAAGTATATTACAAAGATGCAGCTATAAAAGTAGCGATATACGGTACAATAGCCATCATCATTTTTGTTGGTCTTCGACTTGTGACTGCATATTTATTATAATGATATCATTCACAACAAAAAAATCTCCGAGCAAAGACTCGAAGATTTTTTGTTAACTTCATAGAAAGAGTCTTTTTAATTTTCTGAATTCAAAAAACTGTAGTTTTTAGAGTACGATAGCATTTGTTCTTCAAAATCTTTTGGTTGAACTACCGTAATATCAGTAATAACTCCCTCTGAATCTTTTACCAAATTTAAGATTGGGTTTACAAAACCGCTGTAGGGCGCAGATGTAAATTGCTTATTTCGCTCAATAACTTCAGCATGAATTTCTTGATCTACTTTAACACCATATCCCTCTACCAATGCTTTTGCAGCATCAAAATCTCCCTCTGATTTTATTCGCTGTGCTTCTTTTAATAAGCGTCCAAAAATAGCGCGAAGTTTTCCATAATCATTTACTTTAAAATAGGTTTTTCCATCTTTGGTAACCTTTTCTATGACATTATCTTTTAATCCTTGTTCATAAGACCAAGCAGAAACCCATTGTCTGTTAACCATATGATCTTCCTCCAAATCGTTCCCTAATTCTATTCTTATTAATTGAGTAATTAAACCATTTCTTATATAACCGTCATAGGCTGCTTTTCCTAACTCTTCCCAATTATCAGTTAAGCCCAATTCTTGTAATTTTGGATCCATTAAATAATACAATCCAACTAAATCTGCTCTCCCCTCCTCCATGGTTGATGCATAATTTTGAAGAGTTTCTTTTGGTTGACCAATTCCTTCATTAATAACTCCAGATGCATGCCCTACTACTTCGTGTAATGCTGTGTGAAGCTTATCTGCAATTTGTCCATATTTTTCCTCTAATCTTATTTCTTCTTCATCATAAGCAAATTCATTCAATCTTCCAGAACCTCCAGCATTATTATATGCTCCAGTAATATTACCCAAAGAAACAGATTTAGAACCATGCTGTTGCCTAATCCAATTATTATTCGGTAAATTAACACCTATTGGTGTACTGGGTGAAGAATCACCAGCTTCACCAGCTACGTTAACTGTTTTGTATGAAACACCTACCACTTTTTCTTTTTTATGAGCTGGATCTAAAGGAGAATTGTCCTCAAACCATTGAGCATTTTCAGATAAAACAGCCATCTTTCGGGACATGTCAAAATCTTTAATTTCTACAATTGTTTCATAAGAACCTCTATATCCTTTGGGGTCATTATAAACCTCTATAAATCCGTTAATCCAGTCTATATTTCCTTCTGTAGAAGAAACCCATGCTATACAATATTGATCCCAAACGTCTAAACTTCCCGTTTTATAATATTCAATTAACAAACCTATGGCTTTTGCTTGATTATCATTTTCAGCGACTACTTGTGCTTTTTCTAACCACCCTATAATTTGATCTATCGCATCACCATACATTCCTCCAGACTTCCACACTTTTTCAACCAACACTCCGTTTTCTCGAACTAATTTTGAATTTAATCCAGCTTCTATTGGCATTCCTTCTGGACCTCTGTATGCAGTTTTATAAAAATCTGTAACATCTTTATCTGTAATATCTGAACCATAGAAATTGATAGCTGAAGATAATATGTTATCAACTCCCTCTTTCTTATTTACTTTTTTGGAATCTATATCATTAAATAATACAGCTATAACCTCTTCAGCTAGCTCTGTATTAGATTTTTTTAATAAATCTGTTTCAAAATACTCACGTGTAAAATCTGGTTTAATTTTATCATTTGAATAATGATGATGTATTCCATTAGAGAACCAAACTCTTTTTAAATAAACTTTAAAAGCTTTGTAATCTTCAGATTCTTTATCTCCTGTATAGTTTGCATTGATATTTTCTAGCGCTGCTCTTATTTTTAAATTGTGTTTATAATTCTGATCCCACATAATATCTCTACCTGCTAAACCAGCTTGAGTTAAATAATAAACCAATGATTTTTCTTTAAGACTTAACTCTTCGAATCCAGGTACTTTATAACGAAGTACTTTAATGTCTGCAAATTGTTCTACGAGATGATTAAACTTGGTTTCTTTTTGCCCATTATTAGTGCAAGAAAATAAGATTCCACTGATCAGGAACAAGTAGATGATTTGTTTTAATTTCATGTGTGTTCTATTTTGATTTTGGTTGTTAAATGTACAAATTTTATGTGTTATATTATTTGTGATTTCAGTTGTCTTCTAATGTTTTTAAATCTTTTCCAAGTCTTGCTATTAAATTGAGTGTATATAACAAAACATCCAATATCTAGCAAAAAGTAAAATAGACTTATTCCACTAGGTGGGTTATGACTTTTTAGTATTGGAAAAACTCCAAAAGCAGTATCTGACCATGACCAAACTTCATAGGCAGTCCCTATAATTTATAATACGGCTACTACCACATACATAGTTAAAAAGAACAACCTGTCTTTGAGTCTATTAATTAACACTAGAAAAACGGCAATGGTCATTACAAAACCAAAAATATCTTTGAATACAATGAGATAGAACAGTGAAAATATTACAATACCAAAAAATAAAAAAATAAAAGAAAAAAAAAGCAATCCAATTCTTCGTGTAAAAACAGTCAGGATTTTCATCAAATCATTCGTGGAAATTAGAAACATTAATTGGTTTGAATCGATTTAATTTTAGTCTGTCTCTCGTTCACATAATCAAAGAAATTATCTCCATAAAAACCTGCTTCCTCTAACATAATTCGAATATCTTTCTGCCACTCTGAAATGCTGACTGTAACGTTTAACTCTATAGCATATACAGTGTTCTTATGAAGCGAATAATCTCCATTGAAAGGAACCCCGCCTTGAGAGTCCCACATACCGATGGTAGTCCCTGCACTATGACCATATTTACCGAGCGGATGCGTATATATTGATGGGCGTAAACCTTCTTTTTTAGCAGTAGCTAAAGAACTTAAAAGAATTTCGTTCCCTGTTTTCCCTTCCATCATTGTGGTTGTTAAAATATCTTGCAATCGGTTTCCTTTTTTAAATGCCGTAGCTAAAAACTCAGGTACTGCAGTTTCATCGTCTTTCAACACATAAGCATGTTGCTGGCAATCTGTATTTAAACCAATATATGTGATCCCAAAATCACAGTGCAATAGATCTCCTTTTTGAATAATTTTATCTTTATCACCTTTCGTAAATGAATAAATATGTGATTGAAGTTTTTGATTGGTTCTTTGTATGTCTATTGTAGGATGAAACCAGGTTTCTAAACCCATATCTGTGACTGTTTGCCTGAGAAACCAAACAACATCCTCTGTAGTTGTTTTACCAGGAATTATAACTTTCTCTGAAAAAGCATCATCAATAATATCATGGGTTGTTTTTACCAACTTTTTAAATAATTTCATTTCTTTTGCAGTCCTTGTTTCTAACCATGCAATAGCTAATTTTTCTGCCGAAACTAATTTTGACACCAAAGAATCTGGCAAATTTTTAACTAACTCCTCATAATCTGTTTTAACCAGTCCGTCTGCAAGGGCAAAATGCTTTGAGTAATTAATCCCAATTTTAGCTGGATTTCTTTTAGCAATAATGTCAGACAATGCTTTCCATTGATTAGGTTCTAGTTCTTTATTCCAAGCAGATTTTATACTTTTCCCAATATCATAACGAGCTACAGCGATCCTCTCTATGATGTTTTGTTTTTTATTTCTGTAGAAAAGAATCATCGTTCTTCGTCGAGCATTTAACCACCTAGCTGGTAGCATTGTTTTTAAAACCGGATCTTCATTGTACTCTCTCGAAATAAGAAGCCACATATCTAAATTTGCATCGTCCATTAATTGAGGAAGAAGATTCTGAAATCTATCTTCTAACAACTCATCTTTGAGTATCGCTCGGTCTTTTTCTGAAAGAATTTGTGAAACACTTACTTGGATACTTAAAAAGAGTATCATTGATAATATTGTTCTCATATGATAATTGTAATTTTTCCTAAAGATACTTTATCCTTGTAAAAATTTAAAATTTTTGAAAAAAGAATCTTACATTAGATATGAATCTATAAATAAAATAATTTGTAAATCATAAATGAAATATTTATTTCAATTTTTAGCTTTTTCTATTGTTGGCTTATTTCTTTATGCCTGCAGTTCTTATCCAGTTAAGAATAGTGAAAAAAGTAAAGAAAAACCTGTTATTATTTCCAATGATAGTCTAGAATATGAGGTAATCATCATAGATGTTGGCTTTACTCTTTATTTAAATACCATAGCAAAACCTAAAAAATATTATTCTTTAAGTTATTTAGAAAACAGAAATAACATTTATGTTACCAACTGGAATATAAGAGCATTAAATCCCTCAAAATTTAACTCTACAATCTATGAAAATAGAATAGATTACAGCCCTCAAATACGTTATGGACTAGAGGTGAATTATAAATTATTCAACTATTTTCAGTTTGCACAACAGAAGTATAAAATAAGATTAGATGGAGGGTCAGGGCTATCACCAAACTTTAGGTAATTCTCTTATAACTAAGAAAACTATAGGTGTACTGGTTTTTATCATCTGGTAAAAAAGTTTCCTTAGAAATCTCCTTCCATGAGGCCAAATCTATAGTTGGAAAAAAAACATCTGCGTCAAAATTTTGATGCACTTTAGTAATGTCTAATTGATCTACTAATTTTTTTTCAATTGCTTCTTTATAAATTTGTGCTCCTCCTATGATGAAAGCATTTTTTTGATCTTTTATTAATTTTATGGCGTCCTCTAAGCTATGAACAACCTCACATCCTTCTTTTTTGTATGAGATATTTCTAGTAATAATAATAGATCTTCTATTTGGCAAGGGTTTACCAATTGATTCAAAGGTGTTTCTACCCATGATAATTGTATGCCCTGAAGTTACCTTTTTAAAACGCCTTAAATCTGCAGGTAAATGCCAAATTAAATCATTGTCTTTACCTAGCTCATTGTTTAATCCTATGGCAGCAATTATTGTTATCATAAAAATTTATATGGCTACTGCGCCTTTAATGTGTGGATGCGGATTATAATTTAAAAGCTCAAAATCATCAAAAGTAAAATCAAAAATACTATTGATTTCAGGATTTATTTTCATTTTTGGTAATGCTCTAGCTTCTCTAGATAATTGTAATTCTAGTTGCTCATAGTGATTACTGTAAATGTGAGCATCTCCGAATGTGTGAATAAACTCTCCTGCTTCATAACCGCAAACTTGAGCCATCATCATTGTAAATAATGCATAAGATGCTATATTAAACGGCACCCCTAGAAAGATGTCTGCACTTCTTTGATAAAGTTGACAAGATAGTTTACCATCAGATACATAAAATTGAAAAAATGCATGACATGGTGGTAGGGCTGCTTTTCCATTGGCCACATTTTCTGAAAAAGAAGCTGAATTATCTGGCAATACACTTGGGTTCCAAGCAGAGATTAACATCCTTCTGCTATCTGGATTATTTTTTAAAGTTTTGATAACTTCTTTTAATTGATCTATATCATCACTATTCCAGTTACGCCACTGATGACCGTAAACAGGACCTAAATCTCCATTATCATCTGCCCATTCGTTCCAAATTCTAACACCATTTTCTTGTAAATATTGAATATTAGTATCACCCTTTATAAACCACAATAATTCATATACTATAGATTTTAAGTGTAATTTTTTTGTAGTAACCATCGGAAAACCTTTACTTAAATCAAATCTCATCTGGTGTCCAAAAACACTTTTAGTACCTGTGCCCGTCCTATCTGATTTCTCGTTTCCGTTTTCTAAAACATGTTTTACTAAGTCATGGTATTGCTTCATAATTGATTCATTTCTTGGTATATCAAAAATAAATAAAGCTTCAATTTTTTTGAATTAAAGCTTCATTTAATGTAATAAAGTTATCAACGATTTGTTTATAGATTATCCAATAATCATTCCTGCAATAGTTGCAGACATTAAAGAAGCAATAGTTCCTCCAATCAATGCCTTCATACCAAACTCAGATAATACTTTTCTTTGTCCTGGAGCTAAAGAGCCTATTCCTCCTATTTGAATACCAATAGATGCAAAATTTGCAAAACCACATAGCATATAAGTGGCCATAATAACTGATTTGTTATGAGTAAGATGAATCGTGTTTGCTACGTTTTTAAGCTCTGCTAATTGAATATAGCCTATAAATTCACTAGCTGCTAATTTAATTCCCAAAAGCTGACCCATAAGCGTCATATCTTCACTAGCAACACCAACTAACCACATTAAAGGTGCGAAAGCATATCCAAGAATAAATTCAATTGAAAGACCTTCATATAATGTATTATTTGCTATGATTTCATTCAATGAAGTAATTTCCCATCCAAGATATTCTACACCATCAAAACCTCCAAAAAATCCAAGAACCCCGTTAAGCATTGCTATTACTGCAACAAAAACTAATAACATTGCCCCCACATTAACTGCTAATTTTAGACCCTCTGTAGTACCGTTTGCAATCGCATCTAAAATATTTGATCCAATTTTATCTTGAGAAACTGTAACATCTGTATTTACTTTTTGAGTTTGTGGATATAAAATTTTAGAAATTACAATGGCACCCGGAGCAGCCATCACAGAAGCTGCTAATAAATGTTTGGCAAAAACTAATTCTAAGGCCTTATCACCACCACCTAAAAATCCAATATAGGCTGCTAAAACAGCACCAGCAACTGTAGCCATTCCTCCTACCATCACCAACAGCATTTCAGACTTATTCATTTTTTCTAAGTATGCCTTAATCAGAAGAGGTGCTTCAGTTTGTCCTAGAAAAATATTACCCGCTACAGATAAACTTTCCATTCCTGATATCCCTAAAAATCTTGATAAAATTTTAGCTAAAATTTTAACTAACCATTGAATAACTCCTAAATAAAATAATAAAGATGTTAGGGCAGAAAAAAAGATAATAGTAGGCAATACTTGAAAAGCAAAAATATAACCAAACTTATCCATATCACTTATCATACCCGCAAATAAGAACTCACTACCTGCTTTTGTATACTCTAATATTTCAATAAAAATACTTCCTATAAAATTAAATATAGTTTGAATAAAATTTACTTTTAGGACTCCTATAGCTATGATTAATTGAATAGATAAACCAATTCCAACTTTCCTCCAATCTACAGCTCTTCTATTGGCACTAAATAAGAATGAGATAATTAATAACACAAACATTCCTAATACTCCTCTCCAAAGGCTATTCACTGAAAAACCCTTGCTAGGAAGTATTTTATTTTTAGCTTCAGTTGCAGCTATTTCTTTGGATTTTTTTATTGCGCTAAAAGAATATATAGTTTCATTTTCAGATAACGTTAAAATAGAATCTGTTATCCCAACAATTTTATAACTACGAACGGTGTCTTTTGGTAAAGAATAATTTAAGGTTAAAAGGTTATTCTGATGAATGTAGCTTCCTTTAGCTACCAAACTGTCTTTTGATAGTAAAGAATAATTGAATTCACCATCTTTTATACTGAATGAATCAGTTGGAGTTATATTAACTAAGGATACCCCACTATTATTTTTGATAGATTCAAATTTCCAATCTTTTTCTATTGATTGTCCTACTGTAATTAATGAAATAAGAAAAAGGATTCCTGTAATATATTTTTTCATAGTTTATGATCGTTTACTTATTTCGTCTCTAATTTTTGCAGCTTTCTCATAATTTTCATTATCAACAGCCTCCTTTAATTGGTCATGTAGCTCCTGTGTAGAATATTTGCTAAAATTTGATATATTTTTGGAGTCTGCTTGTTCTAGGGTTACCTGAATTGCCTCTGGCTCTAAGATTTCCTTGATAGCAATTTCCTCTTCAACTTTCAAATATATACCAGCTTTATCTAAAATATTCTCATAAGTATAAATTGGAGCCAGAAAACGAATAGCTATAGCTATTGCATCTGAAGTTCTTGTGTCTATAATTTCTTCTACTCCATCTTTCACACAAATTAAACTAGAGAAGAAGATTCCATCAACCAGCTTATGTATAATGACTTGTTTTACAGTGATATGAAATCTTTCAGAAAATGTTTTAAATAAGTCATGTGTTAGCGGCCTTGGCGGTCTAATTTCTTTTTCTAACGCTATGGCTATAGACTGTGCCTCAAAAGCACCAATTATTATTGGTAATGTTCTCTTACCCTCCATTTCACTTAACACCAAAGCATAAGCACCACTTTGAGTCTGGCTGTAGGAGATCCCTTTTATTGTTAATTTTATCAAACTCATGAATCTAACTAAAAAAGCTGTCTAATTTGTGGAAACTACCAAAATTAGACAGCTCTTATTTGAGCACAATTTACTAAAAATTATGAGTTTTGCGCTTTAAAATCTTTGAGTTTACTAATTAAATTTGGCACAACCTCAAAAGCATCTCCTACAATACCATAATCAGCTGCTTTAAAGAAAGGAGCCTCAGGATCTGTATTGATTACTACTTTTACCTTAGACGCATTAATTCCAGCTAAGTGTTGTATTGCTCCAGAGATACCAATAGCAATATATAAGTTTGTGGCAACTGGCTTTCCAGTCTGTCCAACATGTTCGCCGTGTGGTCTCCATCCTAGATCAGAAACAGGTTTAGAACAGGCTGTGGCAGCGCCTAAAACATCTGCCAACTCCTCTACCATTCCCCAATTTTCAGGACCTTTTAAACCTCTACCAGCAGAAACTACTAC
>ERZ651770.819-NODE-819-length-14042-cov-5.843967_pt1 | contig 14042 bp, 12 predicted proteins | sample MGYA00514756_ERZ651770 | MGnify/ENA metagenome assembly ERZ651770
CCGCTTTGGCAAATTCCTTGGGACCAGAATTGCGGGTCAATCCGAAGATCGCGCCGCGACAGTCGGCGTTCCAATAGGGCGCGCCGAGCCCGGTAAACGCCGGCACAAGATACAGCGATTGGGTGGGGTCGGCGGCGGCGGCCATGTCAGCAGTTTCATGCGCCGCGGAAATAAGCCCGAGCCCGTCGCGCAGCCATTGCACCACCGCCCCGGCGATAAAGATTGAGCCTTCCAAGGCATAGGTCGGCTTGCCGCCCAACTGATAGGCAATCGTGCCAAGCATCCGATTTTTCGATGTCACCAAAGTACCGCCGGTGTTCAGAAGTGCAAAACAGCCCGTGCCGTAGGTCGATTTCAACATCCCCGGCTCAAAGCACGCCTGTCCGATGGTCGCGGCCTGTTGATCCCCCGCCACACCAAGAATTGGTATATCTGCACCAAATAAGGTGGTTGTCCCAAACTCTGAGGCGCAGTCGCGCACGTCGGGCAGCATCGCCGGCGGCACCTGCATCAGCGCGCAGATTTGCGCGTCCCAGCAACCTTGACGAATGTCATAGAGCATGGTGCGGGCCGCATTGGTTGCATCTGTCACATGGGCGCGCCCTTCAGTCAGTTTCCAGATCAAATAGCTGTCCATCGTCCCAAAGAGCAACTCGCCCCGGGCCGCACGCTCGGCTGCCCCCTCTATATGCGTCAAAAGCCAATGCAGCTTTGTGGCGGAAAAATAAGGATCAAGCAAAAGGCCGGTCTTTTGCGTGATTTCTGCCTCATGTCCCTCGGCGCGCAGACGATCGCAAAATGCAGATGTGCGCCGATCTTGCCAAACAATCGCCTTATGGATTGGGGCACCGGTGTTGCGGTCCCATACAAGGGTCGTTTCGCGTTGATTGGTAATGCCGATGGCGGCGATATCTTTGGCCGTGCAGCCCGCTTGCGCCATCACACCGCCAACAACCGCTTGCACAGAGGCCCAAATCTCCTGTGCATCATGTTCCACCCATCCCGATTGCGGGAAATATAGTGGAAATTCTTGCTGGCAGGACTGGACCGGGCGCATGTCTTTATCAAAAAGAATGGCACGGCTCGACGTGGTGCCTTGGTCGATAGCCAGAATATAGGTCATGAAAACTCCCGCCGGTTAAGGACATTTCGAATTCAAAATGTGCCGCGACTACAGGGGGGATGTAAAGGGAATTTAACCGCGAAATCCAGTGGCCACGACGAATTTCTCTGAGGAATTCGAGCGTGATGCAGGCGGCTTCATATTCATGACTTTGGTAAATTTTTGCTTGAGCAGCGCTTGCAGCTCCCCTTCTGCGCCGCCGGCCAAAACCTTGGCCACAAAAGTGCCACCAGGTGTCAGCACGTCAAAGGCAAAATATGCGGCCGCTTCGCACAGTGCAATAATGCGCAGATGGTCCGTTTGCTTATGTCCCGACGAGGCCGCGGCCATATCCGACATCACCACATCAGCAGGCCCATCAAGCCAGGCTTTCACCTTAGCATCCGCATCATCTTCCATGAAATCCAGCACATGAATTTCCGCGCCCGGGATGCTTTCCACTTCTTGCAGATCCACACCCAAAATCGTGCCAATCTTCTTGCCCTGCCGCGTGCCCAATGCGTTGATGCGTTTGACCGCCACTTGGCACCATCCGCCCGGCGCACAGCCCAAATCCACAACCCGCGCTCCGGGCACCAAAAAGCGAAATTTATCATCAAGTTCAAGGATTTTATAGGCCGCACGTCCACGATACCCATCCGCTTGGGCCCGCTTAACATAGGGATCATTCAGCTGCCGCTCCAGCCACAGCGTCGAGGAAAGTTTCCGCCCCCGCGCCGTTTTCACCTTAACGCGCAGATCCCGCTGACCGCGACCACTGTTATTGCCTGGAATTTTTGCCATATCGCCTCAGCTCTTTTGTTCGCGCAAAACACCGTCTGCGCTCATTTGTGCATAGAGTAAACCCTCGCGCAGGCCTCGATCGGCCACAGACAGTTTATGGGTGGGCCAGCAGCGCAGCAAGGCTTGTAAAATTGCCGCCCCAGACATGATCAGCGCTTGGCGATCCTTGCCGATCCGCGGATCATTTTGCCGTCCGACCGGGCCAAGCCGCAGATAATCGTGGATCACCTTGTCAATTTCAATCGAAGACATCGCCAGCCCATCCACTTTATTGCGATCATAACGCCGTAACCCCAAGTGGCTGGCTGCAACGGTCGTCACCGTGCCGCTTGTGCCAATGATCTGGAAATGCTCCATTTTATACGCGCGGTCATAAGGAATAAAGCTTTCCAACTTTTCCTCAAACAACAGGCTCATCAAAGCAAAGCGTCCCGCGTCGTCATCCACATCATTGAACAAATCGCGCAGGGTCGCGACACCTAAAGGCACTGAGATCCAATCCACCACCTTGGCCCCGTATTTATTCGGACGCTCACCCGAACGAAACCCACGGTGCATATGCATGATCGCGCGGCTGCGCAATTTGGGTTGTACATCCACCAGATCAATCCAAACCAATTCGGTGGACCCCCCGCCGATATCGACAACCAATAGCTGATCTGTGTCGCGGGTCACCAAAGGGGCACAGGACAGAACCGCCAACTGCGCTTCCTCCTCCGCCTTGATAATTTCCAATTTCAGGCCAGTTTCTTTGCGGACCTGCCGCATGAGCTCGGCGCCATTGGCGGCGCGCCGGCAGGCCTCTGTGGCCACCAAACGCATTTTTTTCACGCGATATTGCCGCAATTTTTGGCTGCACACCCGCAAAGCCTGCAAGGTGCGATCCATGGAGACACGGCTGAGCCGCCCCGTTTCTTCCAAACCCTGCCCCAGCTGGACCGATTTTGAAAAGCTGTCCACAATTTTGAATTGCGCCCCATCGGGTTGCGCAATCAACATGCGGCACGAATTTGTACCGAGATCCAAAGCCGCATAAAGCGGATGAACCTGGGCCTTGAGGCCTGCGGTTGACTCAACCGCTTTGGGAATCGCATCCGCAGACCGAGGACGCTGTGGCGTCATACTTATACGCCTTTCGAGTTTCGAGTTGCCCCTAACCTAAGCGCTTCGATGGTGCCTTGCAATCACTCATAAACTTATTGCCAATTTTTCCGAATTAACCGCCTTTTCATGGCGCATCGGTTTTGGCATGACAGGAAAGTCGCTCCCACCGGTTCAATTGTCGAAATTCGACCCTGTTTTGAGATCAGTTGCACCTAGTAATCCGTGACACAGTTGTGAGGAATCATTATGGCAGATGTAATTGTAGTGTATTGGCGTGACATCCCGGCCCAAGTCATTGTCGGCAAGGGGCGCAAAGCGTCAAAAGTGCAACTGCCAGAGCGTTTTGAGCAGGCCATTGACCGCGCAGCCATGAAGATCGGCGCCGAAGATACGGATGCCTACCTGGCCGAATGGCGCAAGGCCGAGCCCTATGTGGTTGATGGCGACCAGGCCGAAGTGGCCCAGTCAGAAGCCGCCCGTCTCGACGCAGACTATGATCAAGAAAAAATCAAGCAGCTCATCGCCAATGATGGCTGGGCCATACAGGCCTAGATCCCCCAAGTTACCAGTTGAAAAGAAGGAGCGGCCCATGGCCCTACTCAATTTTGGATCCAAAGACACGGCAGGTGTCGAGATCAACCCGCAGGTCGAAAGCTTTCTAAAGGATTACTCCATTGAGGTCATGCCACGCACGGCGGAGAAAATTGAAGATTTCCGCGAGCTTCTCCCGGCCGCAACGCGCGTGTACATCGCGCATATTGAGGGCACACCCATTGAAGATATGGTGGCCACTGCCAAGCGCATCGCGGGCGAAGGTTTTGCCGTTATGCCGCATTTCCCCGCAAGGATCATCAAAGATGAGGCCACATTGCGCAATTGGATCGCCATGTATCAGGGCGAAGCGGGCGTTGAACAAGCCTTGCTCCTCGCGGGCGGTGTGACGCAGCCCCACGGCGATTACGACAGCTCCATGCAATTGCTTGAAAGCGGCGCCTTTGGCGACGCGGGTTTCAAGCGTTTGCATGTGGCGGGGCATCCTGAGGGCAACAAAGATATTGATCCCGATGGCTCCATGACCAATGTGGACGCGGCCCTGCGCTGGAAGCAGGCATTTTCAGACACATCCGACGCAGATATGGCCATTGCGACGCAGTTTTGTTTTGAAGCGGCCCCGGTGATTGACTGGGCCAATGATCTTGCGGCCAATGGCATCACCCTGCCGATACATATCGGTGTGGCCGGCCCGGCAAAACTGCAAACCTTGATCAAATTTTCGATTGCCTGTGGTGTGGGCGCCTCACTGCGGGTGCTCCAACGCCGCGCCAAAGATCTCACCAAATTGCTTTTGCCCTTCACCCCCGATGAGTTCTTGAGCGATCTTGCGGCCCATAAAGTCGCTAATCCGGATTTTGGCATTTCACATGTCCATTTCTTTCCGCTTGGCGGGATAAAAACCAATGCCAATTGGGCCATCGAAAACGGCGGCACCTCCGCCGCTCCAGCTTCTCAATCCTAAGGATTTCCAAATATGACACGCACTGTTGTAGAGTCAAAAACCAAGACAGCCATCATCGGCTTTGATGAGCCCTTCTGCGTGATTGGTGAGCGCATCAATCCAACAGGCCGCAAGATCTTAAATGCAGAGCTGGAGGCGGGAGATTATTCTCGTGTGGAAGCCGATGCCATTGCCCAAACGGCCGCGGGTGCCACGATCTTGGACATCAACTCTGGGGCCGTCTTCTCAAACAAAATGGCCGAAGATCCGCGCTATGCGGATAATAACTTTGTCGAGCCAACCTTGATGCGCGCCTTGATCGAACGGGTGCAAGCTGTGGTTGACACGCCCCTGTGCATCGACAGCTCAGTGCCAGGCGCTTTGGAAAATGGCCTGGCCGCCGCCGAGGGCCGCCCACTTCTCAACTCGGTGACCGGAGAAGAAGAGCGGATGGAAATGGTGCTGCCATTGGTGAAAAAATACAATGTGCCTGTGGTCGCCATTTCCAATGATGACACCGGCATCTCCGAGGACCCTGACGTACGCTTTGCCGTTGCAAAAAAGATCGTTGAGCGCGCCGCTGACTTTGGCATTCCGGCCCATGACATCGTTGTTGATCCGCTGGTGATGCCCGTAGGCGCAATGGGATCTGCTGGCTTGCAAGTCTTCACTCTGGTCCGGCGTTTGCGTGAGGAATTGGGTGTGAACACCACCTGCGGCGCATCGAATATCTCCTTCGGCCTGCCCAACCGTCATGGCATCAACAATGCCTTCCTGCCGATGGCCATGGCCGCGGGCATGACCTCAGCCATCATGAACCCGGTCGCCTTGCCGGTCAATCAAACCAAGATTGCCGAAAAGAAAGCCGCGATTGCCGCGGCGGGCATCATCTTGCCAGAGGGTATGGATGATGAAACTTTCGTCACCCTCTTTGGCATGGGATCCATGTCGAGCAAACCCGGCAAAGAAATGGAAGCCATCCGGGCCGCCAATTTCTTGATGGATTGCGACCCAAGCGGGGCCGCTTGGATCAATTTCAACAAAATTCCTGGCAGTGATGCGGGTGGCCGCGGTGGCCGCAAGCGCCGTCGGGGTTAAGGCTGCAACATCCCTGCCCGGCCTTTGGCCGGGCAGCGCAATTTAAAGCTGGCGCGCTTGGGCGACATTTTGCGCCAGCGCCGATTGCAACGTCACCACATCAGCGGCAACCCCAAGAAAACACCCGCCCTGTGCGATAAAGCGCTGCTGATCTTCTGGATCGAAACAAATCGTACCGGCGCAGAGCCCTGCCGCTTTGATATCCTTCATCCCCTGCGCGATAACCTCCAAGACCTCCGGGTGGTTCAAGTCACCCAAATGCCCCATATCCGCGCTTAAATCCGCCGGGCCAACAAAGATGCAGTCAATGCCTGGCACTTGGGCGATTTGCGCAATATTGGCCATAGCGGCGCGCGTTTCGACCTGCACCATGACGCAAATCTGATCATTGGCTGTTTTGGCGTAATCTGGAATGGCATTGTAGCCACTGGCCCGGGCCAGGGCATAGCCCACCCCGCGACGCCCCTCGGGTGCATATTTACAGGCCTCCACCACTTGCTGCGCTTGCTCTGCGGTTTCCACCATAGGCACCAAAACGCTTTGCGCCCCAATATCCAAAACCTGTTTCAAAATCCAATCTTCGCCCTGCGGCACACGCACCACAGCACTGGCCCCGCGCCCGTCCAATGCGCGCAGTTGCGCCGCCATCAAAGGCAAGTCATTCGGCCCGTGTTCCCCGTCAATCAAACACCAATCATAGCCTGCTGCCCCGGCCATCTCCGCCACCGCCGGATTGCACAGGCCAAGCCAAATGCCAATTTGCAACTCTCGGCGCGCGAGGGCGGCTTTCAATTTGTTTTTGGGTGCGGGCATGATCTGATCCTTTAATTACAGAGCTAAAAGCATCTCTACGATTGCCGCGAAAAGCAAGCGCTGAGTTGTTATGCGGGCAAAATCCGCTCTCCCTTATTTTGGCTCGCTTTGCCAACTATCGGGCCCAACGCCCTTGCACGGATTGGGCGAAATAAAGTATGCAGCTGCCTGAGTGGTATGGAAGTTGGAAAAAGAACATGGGACAGCATTATTTGGTCGCAGACGTGGGCGGCACCAATACCCGCGTAGCTCTGGCCAATGATGGAAAGCTGCAAACCCAAACAATTCACCGCTACCGCAACACGGATCAATCCGGCGTTGTCGAAATTTTGCAAAAATATCTTGCGGAGCAGGCCCCAGAGGCGCGGCCGGAGGCCGTCTGTATTGATGTGGCCGGGCCTGTCGGCACTGACCAGGGTCAATTGACCAATCTCGATTGGACGGTCACCAGCGCTGAGCTCTGCGCCGCCACGGGCGCGACATTTGGCGCCATCCTGAACGATATGCAGGCCCAAGGCATGGCCTTGTCGCATCTACCCAGCACCGCCTTTCACAGCATTTTGAAAGGCACAGCCCAGAGTGGCAACCGCATGGTTGTCAATATTGGCACCGGGTTCAATTCGGCGGTGGTCTTGGGCGAAGGGCCAAAACTCACTGTGCCGGGCAGTGAAACGGGTCATGTCAATTTACCCGTGCCCAGCCCTAAGATCTATGAGCTGCATCAATTCCTGACCGAACGCTTCGGGTTCGCCTCGGCCGAAGAAGTGCTCTCCGGCCGCGGGCTTGGGCATATTTACGGCTTTCTTGCCGGGCTTGATCCGCGCCAACCCTTCCCCAGCTCCCACCATATCATGTCGAATTTGCGCAGCGATCCTCATGCGCGCAAATCGGTTGATATCATGCTGGAGGTTTTGGGCTGCGTCTGTGGCAACCTCGCCCTGACACATTTGCCCTTTGGTGGCATTTACCTTGTCGGCGGCATGGCGCAGGTCTTGGCAGACTATTATCACGACAGCGCATTTCACCGCGCCTTTGTCGCCAAGGGAAGATTTGCGGAATTTATGGACCAATTCTCCGTACATTTGGTGCAAGACGACCACGCGCCCCTTGTCGGATGCATTGCACATCTGCAACATCACGGGCATGACAAGCTCTGACATTCTTCCGAACGCCCAGGTCCGCCAGCACTTCTTAGACCGTCACCAGCTGCGAAAACCACCGCTCGGCACGCGGCTGGATCAGACCCTGCGTGCGCTGAATTTCGTGCAGGTCGACAGCATCAACACCCTTGCCCGGGCACATGACTTAATTCTTTGGTCGCGGCAACAAAGCTATCGCCCGCCCGCATTGCGCAAGATGGTCGATCATAGCCGCACAGCTTTTGAAGCTTGGACTCATGATGCCTCGATCTTGCCAATTGCAGCCTTTCCCCATTGGCGCCACAAATTCATCCGCGACGCAGAACAGGTTCAAAAGCGGTGGAAGGCCTGGCACCCCTCGAAAACCGCCCTCGAATATCTGTGGCGCACGGGCCGCATCACCGTGAGCCGGCGCGAGGGGTTTCGCAAACTCTATTATTTGACGGAAAATGTCATTCCACAAGACATACGCAACGCCCATCCTTCGCTTGATGAAAGCCGAGATTGGGCCTGCCAAGGAGCACTGCGCGCCCTAGGATTTGCAACTGCGAAAGAAGTGAGTGAATTTTATGACTTTGTGACTGTTGCCGAGGCCCGGGCCTGGATCGCGCGCGGGCTTAAATCGGGCGCACTGCGCGACATTAAAACCGAAGCCGCCAACGGCCAACTGCGCGACCGGGTGGCGTTCACGCAAGACTGGCCCAACCTACAAGAGCCTTTGGCCACCTCCAACCGCCTGCGCATTCTCAGCCCGTTCGATCCAGCGCTGCGCAATCGTGCACGCGCGGAAGAGATTTTTGGCTTTTCCTATCGCATCGAGGTTTTCGTTCCAGCTGCGCAACGCCAATATGGGTATTATGTCTTTCCAATATTAGAAGGCAGCGCCCTTATTTCCCACATAGAGATCAAGGCCAATAGAAAGAAAAATGTCATTGAAATTATAGGATTTTGGCCTGAAGCTGATGTAAAATTTACCCCTGCACGCATGGAAAGGCTCATGGCAGAGCTCAAACGCATCTGCCTGCTGGCTGACTGCCGCGACATCACGGGCCTGGAGGTTTTGCGGAGTATTTAAGGCAAAAATTCCGGTCAAATATCCAGCTTCAGCACCCCGCCCGCCTCGGCTGCTCGGCTTTGGCACAGGATGACAGTGGTTTCACGCTGCGCCGCCGAGAGCACAAAGTCACGGTGCTCCACCTCACCCGATAGCACCGTGCATTTGCACACACCGCAGAGCCCATCAGCACATTTCACATCCACCGGTATCCCTGCGGCGATCAGCGCATCACTGGCCGATTGCGTGGCCGTGACTGGAATTTTTTGCCCATTCGCCCGCTCAATCTCAAAGGGATGGTTTTCCCACTCCGGCAGCTCCGGCACGGTAAAGAACTCAGCATGCAGCGCCGCCTCCGGGTAACCAATAGAGCGGGCATGGTCTAAAATGGCGCTCATATAAGCATCTGGTCCACATACATAAATATGTGTCCCAGCTTCATAGGCCGGCACGTCTCGGGCAATATCAAGGCGCGTGCCCTGATCGGAGTAATGCCGGCTGACACGATCGGCCCAAGCCAAACCGTCAAATGCGCCATCAAAGGCAGCCTTTGACTTTTGACTGGCCGAATACATCAGGCGAAACCGTCCCCCTTTGCGATGAAGCTCATGGGCAAAGGCCAGCATCGGCGTCACACCGATACCGCCGCCAAAGAGTAAGGACAGCTTGGCCGAAGGTTCCAATTCAAAATGATTGATAGGTTTGGAAACAAAAACACGCCGGCCGGGCTCAAAAATTCGGTGCATCAATTGCGAGCCCCCCCGCCCCTCGGGCTCCTGCAGCACTGCGATTTCATAACAGCTGCGATCGGCAGGATCGCCGCACATGGAATATTGCCGCAAAAATTCGGGCGCGACAACAATGTCCAAATGCGCCCCCGCCGTCCATCGAGGCAAATCCGCGCCATCCACCGCCACAAGCCTGTATTTCTTGACCGCACCCGGCCAATCTTCCACCTCAGCGACAGACATTTGAATGACCGGCGCTTCGTGATCGTTTTGGTAAAGATGTAAGTGATCTCGCGCACCTGTGGCAGATTTTTCTTGATAGACCTCTGCTGTGATCATGGCTTGATAGGCCTCAATGCCAGCTTCGCGGTCCATCGGGGCCGGATATGGGAAGGGATGGGGTGCCAGGGGCGCGGGATACACCGCCAAAGTCTGGTCTTCGTACTTCAAATCCAAATCTTTTTGCAAAGATCGAGCATTGATCGGATGGGCTGTGGGGCGATATCCCCCCGCCTCGGTCAATTCTAAATCCCACCACCATTTTTTGACCGAATTCAGCTCACCATGACCGGCCATATCATCCATTTTTGCCAAAACTGGCGCCATCTGTGGCACGTTCATTGCCGCCCAGCGGAAAGGCGCTTCGGCAAACAACCCCTCAAGGTTCCAAGGGCAGGTTTTCATGCAGCGTCCACACATGGCGCCGCCCGGGGTGCTGATACGATAGCTGGCACATTTTTGACTGTCAGATTTCCAAATTTCATAGCCGTTGAACATCAATTTTGGCCCAGCCGTGATCGCCCCTGAGGGACATTCGCGCGCGCATTTATTGCAGCTTTGGCAAAAGCGCTGCAGGCCAAAATCTATCGGCTTATCATGCGACAGCGGCAGGCTCGTGGTCACCACACCCGATTTCAAACGCGGACCCATAAAGGGGTTAAGGATCACCTCGCCGATACGGCTGACCTCCCCCAAACCGGAGAGCAAAAGCAAGGGCGGTTGCAACACCTCACCATCCATCACCGTATGCGCCTTGGCCATATAGCCCAAGTTTCGGATATGTTGCGCAATGATGCCGCCCAAAAGGGAAAACCGCAGATAGGCCCGCATGGATTGCGCCACGGAGATCCAATCGTCACCAGACGCGCCTTCCATCGTTTCAAACCCTTGATCAACAATCATGCTGATGGCCTGATCATGGGGCGGCAGGATGAGCGCGCCGCGGGCGTCATGGGAATACCACGACCATTCAGGGCAGCGCGACAGGCCGGTGGCATCAATGCCCAGAAAATAACTGGCCCCTTTGATGTTATCGGCTGCCACCTCGGGCGCAATCTGTTGCGCATGGGCGGCCGGCTCCCCGTCCTGCAAGAGCACAAAGGCACCGAGCAGCCGGCGTTGCGCAGAGCTGGGCGCAGCCTTGCGCGCGTAGTGACCCGCCGTGGCGCCCTTTTGCAGCGCCGGTCCCATATCGCCAAATTGCGCGCGGGCGAACATATCCGTGCGTTTGGGCACCCGGGCCACATTCGGCTCATCAATATAGGTCGTGGGGGTCTCAACGCGCTTTAGGGTTTCAAACGGATGGGCACCCTGGGCGTATTCTCGCCGCGCATAGGGATCATGAGAGCGGCGGCTCGCGCCGCCATGGCGGCCCAAAGTCCAATCCAAGCCCATAAGGGCCGATTGCGGTTGATCGGCGGCCAAAGGCAAATCCGGGGCCAGCGCCATATCGGTGGTGACGGCGGCCAAACCAAATCTATGACCCAACCAGGGATGGGTGATTTCATCACCCACCACCTGCGCCAAGCCAGCCTTCACCGCCAAGCGGGCCAAATCCACATCACAGGTGGTGGCCGAATGCGCCCGCGCACTGTACCCTAAAATTCGAATATAATTGGCCAAAACCGTGGCGGTTTCTGTCCCCAGAACGGCCGCGCGTTCGGCCTGCGCGTCTTGCACCCAATCGCAGCCGATCTCGCCAGGCCTCGGATCCCGCCGATAGGCCACCAAAAAGACCAAAGCATATGTATGATGCTCCATTGGCTGGGGCTTGGCCGTCATGCTTTCTCTCAAATCCGCCATGATCACATCAATGCCAGCGGCCAAAGTCTTGGTTTGGCGGGTTTGCAGAGCATGGGACAAGCGGTCAATTTGCGGGTTGCGCCGCGCAGCTGCCAACCTGTCCGCCTGGCCCAAAGGCGCTATGCCAACCATGGAGATATCATTAAAATAGGCGAAGGATTTGAGGTGACGGGAGCGCTCGAGACGGTCCTCTGGAATTTCCGAGGGCGCTTGATTTTGCGGGCCATCGCGCACCGCATCCATCATGGCTTGAAATTCCGCCATCGCCGGCACCAAGCTGGCAGTGCCTGCGGACCGCTGAAAAGACAGATCCGGCCATGCGGCAAGCCCATCAAGATCGGGCATATGCGCGCTACGTTTCAAAATTTCCGTAGGAAAGCGCCCCATATGCACTGGGCGATTGCGATCTGAAAACAGCTTAGCCATGGGCGCGTCCTCTGAGTTTTGCTGTCATTGCCGCCAAAATGGACAGGGCAATCTCTGCCGGTGTGCGGCTGCCGATGTCGAGCCCCACTGGCCCTTGAATTCGGGCAAACTGCGCCGCGCTCACCCCCAGCTCCAGCATGGACTGGCGACGCTTGGCATGGGTGCGGGTGGATCCCAATGCCCCGATATAGAATACATCGCTTGCAACTGCGTGTTGCAACGCGGGCGTGTCCATTTTGGGATCATGCGTCAGAGTCACAAACGCTGTGCGCCCATCGAGCGCCAGTCTGGCCAAAGCCTCCTCTGGCCAGTCGACAATCACCTCATGCCCGTCAAAACGGGCCGGGCTTGCGAAACTGTCGCGCGGATCAATGATGGTCACGAGATAGCCCGCCATCTGCGCCATTGGGGCCAAATATTGGGCAATATGCACCGCGCCAATGATCACCAAGCGCAGGGGCACGGTTTGCACATAGGTGAAGACATCCCCCGCAAGCCCGCCACCTGCCTCAAACACGGCAAGGTCAGTTTGCGCCAAAATCAATTCGCGCTGCCAGCTGGACAAGTCCAACCTCACTGCAATGGGCTGTCGGGCAGCTTGCGCTTCAACGAGACGCTCCAGCATGGCCGGATCCACACCCTGACCCTGCCCCACGGGCTCGACCACCAGTTCAATCTCACCGCCACAGGCCAGCCCGACAGCGAAAGCATCCGCATCGGCAACCCCGTAGCGCAGGCGTCGGCACTGCCCCGCCTCCAATGCCTCCAGAGCCTCCAAGACCACCGCGCCTTCAACGCAGCCGCCTGAGACAGACCCGTGAAAGCTGCCATCTGCGCAAATCAACATCTGAGCGCCAACGGGCCGAGGCGCAGATCCCCATGTGGCCATAACCGTCGCCAGCGCCACAGGCTGCCCCTGCCGGTGCAGCCGCAAGGCCATTGCTGTCATCTCTTCTGCGACTGCCATTTCAACGGCCCCATTGTTTTCCAAATAGCACATAATGTGCCAAGGCAGACTACGAGCAATCGCAGCGGCCTGTCCAGCGGCGCCTCACATCTTCTGCGGTCTTGCCCAGCGCATCACTCTGCAGCTAAGCCATTGCGGGCCAAAAGCTCAAGATAAAGCGCCGCATGATCCAAGCCTGCGCCATCCATCTCGTGCACCAAATGATCAAAACGGTCACGGGTATTTTGCAAACTGGGCAAGCGCAGCCCGAAACTCTCCGCTTCGGCCAAGGCATTGTTGAGGTCTTTGAGCTGCAATGTGCACAGACCGCCGGGGGTGAAATCCATTGTCGTCATACGTGCACCGTGCAATTGCAAAATCGTGCTGTCAGCAAATCCGCCTTTCAAAGCCGCGCGCACAGCTGCAGGATCAGCGCCGCCTTTTTGCAGCATCAACATCGCTTCCGCCACAGCCCCAATGGTGATGCCGACGATGGCTTGATTGGCCAATTTTGCCAATTGCCCCGAGCCAATCGGCCCAACATGCACCGGTCGCCCCATGGCGCTCAGCGCGGGCGCAACAGTCTCGAAGTCCTCAGGCGCGCCACCGGCCATAATCGCCAGGCTGGCCTCCTCGGCGCCCTTGGTCCCCCCGGACACTGGCGCATCCACATAAGACACACCCAGCTGCGCCAAATCTTCATCTGCGGCCCGGGCCTCTTCAGGTTTGATGGATCCCATCTCTACCCAGACCGTGCCAGGACGCACGGCGGCGCGCAGCGCCGGGTCAGATTGCACCAACACCCCAGTCGGCCCATCCGACAGCATCGAGATGACGATATCTGCCTCAGCGACCGCCGCGGCCGCATGCTCCGCCACAACAGCCCCAAAGGCGTTTAAGGCCATGGCCTTCCCAGCCGTACGGTTCCAGACCCGTGTTGAAAACCCTGCTTGGCACAGGTTCCGCGCCATAGGCGCTCCCATAAGCCCTGTTCCCAAGACTGCGATCTTCTGATGGTTTGACATAACTTGACCCTTTGTAAGCAACGCGGGCCTGCCGCCCTTGGCGCATTTGTGCGGCTGGGTTTGGCAAATTGCAACAGCTTAAGTCACCTAACAAGGACCTCTGTATAACCCAACCGCCAAGCCAAACACTTTGCCCGGTGGCAACTCCAGGCTGCGCCTGCCTGCCCCCCGGCAGGCGCATTCACCATCTGGGTATACTGGATATATGGTTATTGCTCAAATTTTG